>CAACWL010000619.1_pt1 | contig 14697 bp, 18 predicted proteins | sample 2275641 | NCBI WGS metagenome assembly CAACWL01 (sample SAMEA5312462, study PRJEB27640) | indoor metagenome | biome: indoor environment; feature: uncontrolled; material: polymer tiles stone | place: Germany | collected 2014-07-07 | reverse complement strand
AAACCATCCATTTTATCAATGGATGGTTTTTTAAATTTAAAGTTTTATTTTAAGTTTTCAGCTAAAAATGCTTTAACTGATTCAGGCGTTTTTGCGTTAGCAGAATGAAGATGTGCTAATTTTTCACCTTTTTCAAAGATAAGGATACTTGGGATACCCATCACTTCATTCTCATCAGCAGCTTCAGGTACTTGGTCACGGTTGATTTTATACCATGTATAGTCATTGTATTCATCTACAATAGGATCAATCCAGAAATCCATACGTGTACAATCGGGACACCAATCTGCAAAGAATTTTACGATTACTTTCTCATCTTGATTTATAATTTCTTTAAATTCTTCATATTGACTTATTGTTCTCATAATTATTCCCTCACATTGTTTTATATAATTTATTTATATGATAATTATATACCTTTTTAATAAATTATTAAACGATAAGGATTGCAGTTGTAACCTTTAAGAATAATTGTTAATATTAGGTTAAATTAAGAAGGAGGCCTATGATGATAAAATTTTATCAGTTACCAAATTGTAGTACATGTAGAAAGGCAGCAAAATATTTAGAAACACATGGCGTTAGTTTTGAACCTATCCATATCGTTGAACTTACTCCCACTGCTGCTGAATTTAGAGCGATTGTAGAGCAGACAAATGTCGATATTGATGCGCTGTTCAATAAACAGGGTGCTAAATTTAAAGCATTAAACCTTAAAGAAACATTAAGCGAAAAGTCAGATGATGAAAAGTTTGAATTACTTGCTTTAGATGGTATGTTAGTTAAAAGACCGTTAGCTGTTAATGGCAATAAAATTACTTTAGGCTTTAAAGAAAAAGAATATAGCGATACTTGGTTATAAAAATAATTGAATAAACGCTTACAATGTGTCATTATTATAGTGATAGTACTTTAATTAAACGGAGGGTTTATAATGTCAAACTTAAAATTTTCAAAAGATCATGAATGGGTAAAATCAGAAGATAATGTTAAGACAATCGGTATTACAGATTTCGCACAATCTGAATTAGGGGATATCGTATTCGTTGAATTACCAGAAGTTGGAGATGAAATCGAAGTTGATGCTCCTTTTGGTAGCGTTGAGTCAGTAAAAACTGTATCTGAATTATATGCTCCTATCTCAGGCAAAGTTATTGAAGTTAACTCTGAATTAGAAGATTCTCCTGAATTAGTAAACGAATCAGCAATGGATCAAGCATGGATGATTAAAGTAGAAGCTGACGATGCTGGTCTTGAAGAATTAATGGATCAAGCACAATATGATGAAATGATTAACGCATAAATGGTATAATCTCCTTGATAATAATTTATCAAGGAATTTTTTTATTATCAAATTGCTAAAACTGAATACAATATGATAAAAAGGTGATGGACATGTCTGTAATTACTAAAGTTATCGTTGTAGAAGGAAAGCGTGATAAACTAAGATTACAAGAAGTATTAACGGAACCTGTACATATTATATGCACCAATGGCACGATGGGTATCGGAAAACTGGATGATATGATTGAAGATTTGTATCATCATAAAGTTTATATTATGACCGATAGCGATAAAGCTGGACGCAAAATTAGATCTTGGTTTAAACGCCATTTGAGTGAAAGTAATCATATTCATATTGATCCGAAATACGGTGAGGTGGGTAATTGTCCACTAGATTATTTAGCAAGAACGATGATAAAACATCAGTTTGATGTAAAACAACAATTTGTCTGGAAAGGTAAGACCGCGCAATATGAACTTAAATCAGCTTTTGCAATTTGAAATTTCAGATCAACCATTTATTCTATTTGGATATACTCCGTTTTGTGGGACATGTAAGCTTGCAGAAAAGATGTTAGATATTACTGCTGCATCTCTAAACATACCAGTTACAAAAATTGATTTAAATTACTATGAAAATTTAAGTCAGTATTACGAAATTAAAAGTGTGCCGGTATTGTTGTTTATACGTAACGGCATGGTAGAAAATATATCTTATCAATTTGAGTCCGTAACAACTTTATATGAAAATTTAAATTTAATGTTGACGAATACTTCAAATTGACTTAAGATAAAGAACATATTCATAAAACAACTAAATAAACTCTTATCTAGAGTGGTGGAGGGATGTGCCCTATGAAACCCGGCAACCGTCAATAATGACATGGTGCCAATTCACATAAAGTTATATTAACTTTAGAAGATGAGAGAGTCGAAAATAGATAATTATCGTCTTTCTTATGTCCACATAGGAGAGACGTTTTTTTGTTAGGAGGCCAAATTTGATTACATTAAATAATGTTGTAAAGACATTTACAACCAAAAAAGGAAATATACAAGCTGTCGATAACGTAAATCTTGAAATTCAAAGCGGTGAGATCTACGGTATTATTGGCTTCAGTGGTGCTGGGAAAAGTACATTAATTCGAATGTTTAACGGATTAGAATTACCTACGAGTGGTGACGTGATTGTAAATGGCAGTACCATCAATAAGTTGTCAAAGCAGCAACTGAATAAAGAACGTCAAAAAATATCAATGATATTCCAGCATTTTAACCTACTTTGGAGTAGAACGGTATATGATAACATTGCATTACCTCTTGAAATAGCTGGCGTTAAAAAGAGTGACATCAGTCCAAAAGTGAAATCTTTGATTAAACTTGTTGGATTAGAAGGAAGAGAAAATGCTTATCCTTCAGAATTGTCAGGTGGACAAAAACAACGTGTAGGTATCGCCCGTGCATTAAGTAATGATCCTGATGTTTTACTCTGTGACGAAGCAACGAGTGCTTTAGATCCACAGACGACAGATGAAATACTAGAACTATTAGTTGATATCAATAAAACGTTGAACTTAACGATAATTTTAATCACTCATGAGATGGAAGTAATTCGCAAGATCTGTCATAAAGTAGCTGTAATGGAGTTAGGGAAAGTGGTTGAAGAAGGATCAGTGATGGAAGTATTTAATAATCCAAAAACAAATATCACAAAACGTTTTGTACGTGATGATGTCCAGGATAATGAAACTGAGACTTCAATCGAAGAGATTAAACAAGCATATCCACATGGCAGTATCCTGAAATTAAAATTTGTTGGATCTTCAACTGGCCAGCCTATCGTAAGTAAAGTAATTAAGAAGTACGGCATCGAGATGAATATCTTAGCAGGGAATGTTAAACATACACAAGCAGGATCTTTCGGTAATTTAATTGTTCATGTTAAAGAAGTTAACGGATCACTTCAACCTATCGCTGAAGAATTAAAAAGCCATGGTGTTGAGATGGAGGTAGAAAGACATGGATAATTTTATTAAAACATTGACAGATATGTTAGGTATGAAAAATGTGGTATGGGCAGATGTATGGACTGCTACTGTTGAAACACTATCAATGACTTTTATTTCTGCAATATTCACATTTATATTTGGATTAATTATCGGCATTATTTTATTTTTAACATCTCGAAGTAAGTCAAAAGCAGCTCGTGTATTTTATAGTGTTACTGCTTTTATCGTCAATTTATTCCGAGCAATCCCATTTATTATCTTGATTTTATTGCTATTCCCATTTACAAATTTAATCATGCAGACAATCAGTGGTGTAAAAGGAGCGCTACCAGCTTTAATTATTGGTGCGGCACCTTTCTACGCACGCCTTGTTGAAATTGGATTGAAAGAGATAGATAAAGGTGTAATCGAAGCTGTTGAATCAATGGGCGCAAATACATGGACATTAATTAAAAAAGTATTAATTCCTGAAAGTTTACCAGCGATTGTATCTGGTATTACAGTCACAACGATTGCACTCGTTGGTTCTACAGCAATCGCTGGCGTTATTGGTGCCGGTGGTTTAGGTAACTTAGCTTACTTAGTTGGATTCACAAGAGGACAAAATGACGTAATTTTTGTTTCTACAGTAATTATTTTAATTATTGTATTCCTCATTCAATTCGTCGGTGACATTATTACGAAGAAAGTTGATAAACGTTAATTATCCATAATGGATTTTTATAAAAATAATACAAAAAAGAGGAGCGTTAAAAATGAAAAAATTATTTTACGTATTTCTTACTGCATCATTAATATTAATTCTTGCAGCTTGTGGTAATGATAAATCTGACGACAACAAAACTTCAAAGTCAGATGACAAAACGATCACAGTAGGGGCTTCACCCGCACCACATGCAGAAATTTTAGAAGAAGCAAAAGCAGCACTTAAAAAAGAAGGTTATGATTTAAAAATTAAAATCATCAATGACTATACAACACCAAACCGTATGTTATCAGAAGGTGACATCGATGCGAACTACTTCCAGCATACACCGTATTTAGAAACTGAGAAAAAAGCTAAAGGATACAAAATTGAATCAGCAGGAAATGTCCACGTTGAACCAATGGCGGTATATTCAAAAAAAGTGAAAAACTTAGATGAATTAAAAAAAGGTGCAACAGTGTATGTATCTAATAACCCGGCTGAAGAAGGACGCTTCTTATCATTCTTTACAAAAGCAGGTTTAATTAAACTTAAAGACGGAGTAGATCCTGTAAAAGCGACATTTAAAGATATCGTTGAAAATAAAAAAGATATTCAATTCAACAACAAACAAGCAGCAGAGTTTGTTCCTAAAACTTATAACAATGGTGAAGGTGATGCAACAATCATTAACTCTAACTTTGCTTTAGCAAATAAATTAAATCCAGTTAAAGATTCAATTGCAATTGAAGGTGAAGATTCTCCATACGCAAATTTAATTGCAGTGCAAGAAGGACATAAAGATGATGCTAAGATCAAAGCATTAGTTAAAGTATTACAATCAAAAGAAATCCAGGATTTCATCAATAAAAAATATGATGGAAAAGTAATTCCAGCAAAATAGTAAAAAAATGAGATTAAGACATTTGTCTTAATCTCTTTTTAATGAAAGATTATTATTGCGATCAAAGCTAAAATTGCAGGTAAGCCCTGCTTGATTAATATGCCTTTACTACTTGTCATTGCACCGTATATAGCTGCAATAATCACAAATATTATAAACATTGTTGTAATTTCAAGTTGGTTCTGGCTTATAAATAAACCATATCCTAAACCAGCTGCGAGAAAACCATTATAAAGGCCCTGGTTCTTAAATAAAGTTTTTACGCGGTCATCTTGTAAGAAATTATAATCAATATCAAATGTTTCTGCAGCGCGTTTCGAATTACTGAAGAACATTTCAAGAATCATAATATAAATGTGCTCAATAAATACAATTGTTGCTAAAATCAATGAAATTATATGCATAAGTACCTCCTCGATTAATAAATAGATTGTACATCTTATCTTGTTTGCCGTATAGCATTTTCAATCAAATATCTTATTTTCTCACTGAATTTAAAATATTTAGTCCGATTAATTTAACTAACATCTTATTTAGGTTATAATAAGTACTGTGATTTAAGTCATAGGTCTTTGACCTCAGATTAAAATTATTATAAACTAGATAAGATGAAATTATTATATATATCGGAGGGAATTCAATATGGTATCAGTTTTAGAAATTAAAGATTTACACGTTTCAATTGAAGGGAAAGAAATTTTAAAAGGTGTAAATTTAACGATTAAACAAAATGAAGTTCATGCAATCATGGGACCTAATGGTACGGGTAAATCAACATTATCAGCAGCGATTATGGGACATCCTAAATATGAAGTTACTCAAGGTGAAGTTTTACTTGATGGCGAGAACGTATTAGAGATGGAAGTTGATGAACGCGCACAAGCTGGTCTTTTCTTAGCGATGCAATATCCATCAGAAATTTCTGGTGTTACGAATGCAGACTTCTTACGTTCAGCAATTAATGCTAAACGTGAAGAAGGTAATGAAATCAATTTAATGCAGTTCATCAAGAAATTAGACAAAAATATGGAATTTTTAGAAATGGATTTAGATATGGCACAACGTTACTTAAACGAAGGATTCTCTGGTGGGGAGAAAAAACGTAACGAAATTCTTCAATTAATGATGCTAGAGCCTAAATTTGCAATCTTAGATGAAATCGATTCAGGTTTAGATATCGATGCATTAAAAGTTGTATCAAAAGGAATTAACGAAATGCGCGGAGAAAACTTCGGTTGCTTAATTATCACGCATTACCAACGTTTATTAAACTACATTACGCCTGACTTCGTACATGTTATGATGCAAGGTAAAGTTGTTAAATCAGGTGGAGAAGAGTTAGCGAAACGTCTTGAAGCTGAAGGTTATGACTGGATTAAACAAGAGCTTAACATTCAAGATGAAACAATTAACGCGTAATACCTGATAATTAAATAGGAGGAAAATGTGATGAGTACAATCGATGTAACAAACGATATTATTAAAAATTTCTCAGCATCACGCAATGAGCCAACATGGATGGCAGAATTACGTGCTGATGCTTTTAATAAATTAAATACAATTGAAATGCCAAAACCAGATAAAACAAAACTTGATAAATGGGTCTTTGATGTTCACCATAAAGAAATCAAAAGTGATGTTTATGCTTCAACTGATGCTTTACCTGAAGCGGTTAAAAACTTATTGGATATGGAGAATGTAGAAAACCTTATTGTGCAACATAACAATACACCTGCACTAGTAAAAGTTGAACAGTCTTTAATTGATCAAGGTGTAATCGTAAAAGATATTGAAACTGCATTAATTGAAAACAGTGATTTAGTAAAACAATACTATATGACTGAAGCTGTAAAAGTGGATGAACACCGCCTTACTGCATTGCATGCTGCTATGATGAATGGTGGACTATTCGTATACGTTCCACGTAATGTAATCGTTGAAAATCCAATTCAATATGTAGTATTACATGATAATGCAGATGTAAATATCATCAACCATTTAGTCATTGTTGCTGATGAAAGTGCTGAAGTAACATATGTTGAGAACTATTTATCAACTGTAGAAACAAAAGATGCACAGTTAAATTTAGTTTCTGAAGTTATCGCAAAAGATAACGCTAAAATCACTTACGGTGCCGTTGATTTCTTAAACAAAGGATTTACAGGGCATGTTATCCGTCGTGGTATGGCAGCAAAAGATGCAACGATTGACTGGGCTTTAGGTTTGATGAATGATGGAGACACAATTAATGATAATACGACTTACTTAAATGGTGACAATTCTAAGAGTAATTTAAAGATTGTTGTAGTAGGTCGTGGAGAACAAAAATTAAACTTCACTACACAAATCATACAATATGGTAAATCTAGTGAAGGTCATATCTTAAAACACGGTGTAATGAAAGATTCAGCATCTTCAATCTTTAATGGTATCGGCCACATTAAACATGGTGGTACAAAAGCAGATGCACAACAAGAATCACGTGTATTAATGTTATCAGAAAAAGCTAGAGGAGACGCTAACCCGATATTATTAATCGATGAAGATGATGTTACAGCAGGACACGCAGCTTCTGTAGGCCGTGTGGATCCGTTGCAATTATTCTATTTAATGAGTCGTGGTATTTCTAAACAGGAAGCAGAACGTTTAGTCATTCATGGTTTCTTAGCACCAGTAGTAACTGAATTACCAATTGAAGCAGTAAAACGTCAATTAACAGACGTTATTGAAGAAAAAGTAATGGGTAAATTATAAAATACAGTTTTGAAAGGTCTTGATATTGAATGACCAGCTTAAATGTTGAAGCAATCAGAAAAGATTTTCCGATTCTAACTGAACAAGTTAACGGGAAAGATATCATTTATTTAGATTCATCAGCGACTAGTCAGAAACCATCAAGTGTAATAGAGAAAACAAAATATTATTATGAGCATATGAATGCAAATGTACACCGTGGTGTACATACTTTAGGTACGCGTGCTACGGACGGGTATGAAAATGCACGGGAGAGAGTACGTAGCTTTATTAATGCGAAATATTTTGAAGAGATTATTTTTACACGTGGTACGACAACAGCAATTAATACCGTAGCACACAGTTATGGTGATATTGCGGTTAGTGAAGGTGATGAAATTGTCATTACTGAGATGGAACATCATGCAAATTTAGTTCCGTGGCAACAACTTGCGAAACGTAAAAAAGCAGTGCTTAAATATATTCCGCTTGAATCAGATGGCACGGTTACGTTGGAAAATGTACGTGCAACAGTTACAAGCAAGACAAAAATTGTTGCAATGGCACATGTTTCTAACGTTCTAGGCACGATCAATGATGTGAAAAGCATCGCTGAAATTGCACATGAAAATGGGGCTGTGATGGTAGTTGATGGTGCGCAGGCGATACCTCATATGAATGTTGATGTGACTGATTTAAATTGTGACTTCTATGCATTCAGTGGACACAAGATGCTTGGGCCAACAGGTATCGGTGTGTTATATGGAAAAAAAGAATATTTAAATCAAATGGAACCGATTGAATTTGGTGGAGATATGATTGACTTTGTAGGTTTACAGGACTCTACATGGACAGAATTACCGACCAAATTTGAAGCGGGAACACCTTTAATTGCTGAAGCAGTAGGTTTAGCAGAAGCGATCAACTATTTAAGCGATATCGGTATGGACAACGTATTAGCTTATGAACATGAATTAACGACATATGCATACGAAAAAATGAGTGAAATTGAAGGTTTAGAAATTTACGGTCCAACTACAGATAAACGTGCAGGATTAATTACTTTTAATTTAGAAGGTGTACATCCACATGATTTAGCAACTGCCTTAGATTCACATGGCATTGCGATTCGTGCTGGGCATCATTGTGCACAACCTTTAATGAAATGGTTGGGACAGTCTTCTACAGCACGTGCAAGTTTCTACATCTACAATACAAAGGAAGAAGTAGATCAACTTGTTCAAAGCTTAAAAGAAACAAAGGAGTTTTTCAGTTATGAGTTTTAATAATTTAGATCAACTTTATCGTTCTGTCATTATGGATCATTATAAGAATCCTCGTAACAAAGGCGTTATAGAAGATGGTGCCTTAACAATAGATATGAACAATCCAACGTGTGGAGATAGAATTCGACTTACACTTGATATTGTTGACGATATTGTTCAGGATGCTAAGTTTGATGGAGAAGGTTGTTCAATCTCAATGTCTAGCGCATCAATGATGACTGAAGCAATAAAAGGTAAGACAATAGAAGAAGCATTAAAGATGAGTGATGAATTCTCTAAGATGATGCTTGGAGAAGATTATCAAATAGATGAAGAAGCTGGAGATATTGAAGCACTTTCTGGTGTAGCTAAGTTTCCGGCACGTATCAAATGTGCGACACTTGCCTGGAAAGCATTAGAACGTGGCACAAAGAATGAAAACTAAAAGGAGTGAGTGAAATGGTTAAACAAGCACCCGATGTTGGTGATTACAAATATGGTTTCCATGATAAAGATGTTTCTATTTTCCGTTCAGAACGTGGACTAACTGAAGATATCGTAAGAGAAATTTCAAAGATGAAGGATGAACCACAGTGGATGTTAGACTTCCGCTTAAAATCTTTAAAACAATTCTACAAAATGCCTATGCCGATGTGGGGTGGGGATTTATCAGAATTAAACTTTGATGAAATTACGTATTATGTTAAACCGTCAGAACATACAGAGCGATCTTGGGACGAAGTACCTGAAGAGATTAAACAAACATTTGATAAATTAGGTATTCCTGAAGCTGAACAAAAATATTTAGCTGGGGTATCAGCACAATATGAATCTGAAGTTGTATACCACAATATGCAGGAAGATTTAGAAGAACAAGGCATTATTTTTAAAGATACAGATTCAGCATTACGTGAAAATGAAGATATCTTTAAAGAGTATTTTGCTTCAGTAATTCCACCGGCAGATAATAAATTTGCTGCATTGAACTCTGCTGTTTGGTCAGGTGGATCATTCATCTATGTACCAAAAGGTATAAAATTAGAAACACCATTACAAGCATACTTCCGTATTAACTCTGAGAATATGGGACAATTCGAAAGAACATTAATCATCGTTGACGAAGGCGCAAGTGTACATTACGTTGAAGGATGTACAGCTCCAGTTTATACGACAAATTCTTTACACTCAGCTGTAGTAGAAATCATCGTTAAAAAAGATGCATATTGCCGTTATACGACAATTCAGAACTGGGCAAATAATGTGTTCAACTTAGTTACAAAACGTACATTCGTGTATGAAAATGGAACGATGGAATGGATTGATGGTAACATCGGTTCTAAATTAACAATGAAATACCCTGCATGTTACTTATTAGGTGAAGGTGCACGTGGTATGACATTATCTATCGCTTTAGCAGGTAAAGGACAAGTTCAGGATGCTGGTGCGAAAATGATGCACATGGCACCAAACACTTCTTCTACAATCGTCTCTAAATCGATTTCTAAACAAGGCGGTAAAGTAGTTTACCGTGGTATCGTTCATTTCGGACGTAAAGCGACTGGCGCACGTTCAAACATTGAATGTGATACGTTAATTATGGATAACGAGTCAACATCAGATACAATTCCATACAACGAAATGTTAAACGACAATATTTCGTTAGAGCATGAAGCTAAAGTATCTAAAGTATCAGAAGAACAGTTATTCTACTTAATGAGTCGTGGTATTTCAGAAGAAGAAGCGACAGAAATGATCGTAATGGGCTTCATCGAGCCATTCACAAAAGAATTACCAATGGAATACGCAGTTGAAATGAACCGTTTAATCAAGTTCGAAATGGAAGGTTCTATTGGTTAAAATATAAAAAAATGCCTAAGACGCAGTGTCTTAGGCATTTTTTTCTGTATTATAAAATTTACCGATGAATTGTTGTTTGTCGTTAAACAAAGTCGGATAACTTAAAAATCCTACCATCACACTTGATAGTGTTGCTGCTGTCAATAACAAGAACAGAATAAGTAACTGAAATTGTGCAGCAATTATAGGATCAGCCCCACCGATAATTTGTCCGCTCATCATTCCGGGAAGTTGCACGAGCCCCATTGTCTTTTGGCTTTCGATAGTCGGTATCATCGAATTTTTAATTGATGTCATAAGCACTCTGTGAATAGCTTGTTTAGGATTTCCTCCAAGAGATAGAATTAATTCTATCTGTTCATCATTTTGATCAAGTTCACTTAAGAAGCGATTGAGAAATAGTAATGATAATACCATTGCATTACCAATCATCATACCGCTAATCGGAATAACATAACGCGCTTCAAATGGAATAATATGAAAGCCTAGTAGAATAGCTTGCGTTACAACTTCCACTGTGATTAAGGTCAACACAATTTTCCAGGTGATACCTTTTATTCCTTTGCCTTTTTTTATTATATTTTGTGTTGCGGCTGTAATCATAAGTAAAATCATTAACAGTATGTAGATTGGATGATTGCCATCAAAAACAAAAGTCAGTAAATAACCGACAATAATCAGTTGTATTGTGCTTCTAATCGTGGCAATGATAATATCTTTTTCAAGACCTAGTTTCAATGTATAACTTAAGACTAAAGGTATCAGTACGAATATAAGTGTTAATGCCAGTTGTGTTAATGTCATTCTATCTCTCCTTTCAGAAAAGCATTCAAGGTTGCATTATTTGATTCAAATAATTGTCTCGCTTCACCTGTAGTAACAACTTCACCATCTTTAAGCATGCAGTAGTAATCTGCAGCCCGTTTCGCCTGTTCAACGTCATGCGTTATCCAGATAACCGTGACGTTATATCTTTCATTGATTTTATGAATCAATGCTTCTACTTCACGTACACTTCGTGGATCTAAGCTCGATGTAATTTCATCGAGTAATAGTACTTTAGGTTCGTTAACTAATGTTCGTGCGATAGATAGGCGTTGACGTTGCCCTCCTGAAAGGTTTTTAACATTCTTGTTTAGGTCAATCGAATCCAGGTTTAACTGATCAAGAAGTTTAGTGGCTGTTTCAAACGGTAGTGTCTGATTAAATATCTTCTTAGGTAGATTGATATTATCGTATACTGTGCCTTGTATCATCGGAGCACTTTGAAGTGCTAATCCAATTTGTTTTTTTAGCTCAACTAAATCTAGTGATTGAATGGATTGATCATCAATTAATATATCACCTGAAGTTGGACTGATTAATCCGTTGATCATTTTTAAAATAGTCGTTTTGCCGGCACCACTAGGACCGATTAAAGCAGTAATCTTACCGGAATGAAAATTTGTAGATACATTTTTTATAATATGTTTATCATTAACAGAAAAATTTACATTATTAAGGGTAATGGTAGTCATAAGTTCTCCAATCTATATTTTGATAAGTTTATGATAAAATAACAGTTAGGTGATGAAATGATTTATATAGGACTTACAGGTTGGGGAGATCATGATTTATTATATGCAGATCTCACAAATAAAAATGAAAAGCTTTATCATTACGGTGCACATTTTCCGATAGTTGAACTAGATGCTACTTATTATTCTGTTCAACCTGAACGCAATATTCAAAAATGGATAAAAGAAACACCGGATAATTTTAAATTTATCGTTAAAATTCATCAGGCACTCACAGGACATGCTGCTGTAGAAGATTTTGCTGTATCGAGAATGGAACTCATTGGACAATTTAAAACAATGCTTCAGCCAATCTATGATGCTGGAAAGCTTGGTTGTTTACTCATTCAGTTTCCGCCCTGGTATGATTGTACTACAGTAAATATCAATTATATTATTTACTTGAAAAATCATTTTAAACAATTTCCTATTTGCATTGAATTCAGAAATGATAGCTGGTTTACACCTGATATGAAAGAACATACAATTAATTTTTTATACGAACAACAGTTGATTCATTCTGTATGTGATGAACCACAGGCGGGTCATGGCAGTATACCATTCGTTAATCGTATCACACATGAGGATGCACTTGTTCGCTTTCATGGGAGAAATGTTGCCGGATGGACAAAAAAAGATTTGTCTGACCAGGAGTGGCGAGATGTACGCTATTTCTATGATTATAACGAAACTGAATTAAAATTTTTAGCGAAAGAACTTCAAATTCTCGATCAGAAAGCGAGAAATGTTTATGTTGTATTTAATAATAATTCAGGCGGTCATGCAGCCGGCAATGCGAAAAGAATGTGTGAAATATTAAATATCGAATATACAGGTTTAAACTTTAAACAACTAAAACTATTTTAGGAAGTGTCGAAATGAGTATGACTGCAATTTTTGTTTTAATATTTTTAGGTTTATTTTCAAGTATTATCGGTTCAATCGTTGGTATCGGTGGTGGCATCATTATTGTGCCGGCTTTAATTTATTTAGGTATGGAAATTGGATTGATAGATGGTATTACACCACAGAAAGCGATTGGAACATCTACTGTAATTTTAATTTCAACAGGCTTATCTGCTGCTCTAGGCTATATAAAAAACAAACAGGCAGATCTTAAAAATGCTGTTATCTTTATGGTAGGTATCATTCCTGGAGCATTGGTAGGTGCTCATTTAAGTCAGTATTTAACGATACATCGCTTTAATCTTTATTTCGGTATATTCTTAATTATTATGAGCATTGTCTTAATGGTAAGAGATAAAATAAAACCGATTAAATTCTTCCAGAATAAAAAGTATGAAAAATCGTATACCGATATAAAAGGTGATACTTACCATTATAGTATTGCACCGATACCAGCTGTATTATTAACATTTCTGGTAGGATGTTTAACAGGTCTTTTTGGAATCGGAGGAGGCGCATTGATGACACCTCTGATGATTATCATTTTTAGATTTCCGCCTCATATTGCAGTAGGAACGAGCATGATTATGATATTCGTATCAAGTGTGAGTGGTGCAACGAGTCATATTGTACAAGGGAATATTATATGGTCATATGCAATTATACTGATTATCGCTAGTTTTATCGGTGCAAAAATCGGTGTTCAGATTAATAAACGCATGAAATCAACAACAGTTGTTCTGATGTTACGTATTATATTAATGCTATTAGGAATATATTTAATTATAAAAAGCTTCACTGGATGATAAGGAGGCAAGTGAATGGATATAAAAATATTTCATACGAATGACATACATAGTTATTTATCAAACTATAAGAAAATCACACGTTATATTCTTGATATAAAATCAGAATCACAAAACATGCTTTATTTAGATTTAGGCGATCATGTTGATAGAAGTCATCCATTTACAGAAGCAACGCTTGGTCAGGCAAATGTTCAATTGTTAAACGAAGCGCAGGTGGATGTCGTAACACTTGGTAATAATGAAGGAATAACTTTAAATTTTGATGATTTAAATCGACTTTATCAGGATGCAAATTTTAAAGTGACTTGCTGTAATTTATTTGATGAAGCTGGTGATTTGCCTAGCAATATTGATAAATCAGTGATTTATCAAAAAGATGGTATTAAGTTTGGTATTGTTGGTGCTACGGCTGAATTTACACCATTTTATAAAGCTTTAGGATGGATTGTTACAGATCCGATGACAGCTATTACTGAAGAAATACAAAATTTACGACCGAATGTTGATGTCGTTATCGTTTTAAGTCATTTAGGTAAATTTTTTGATAGAACGCTTGCAGAAAGTCATCCGGAAATCGATTTGATTCTAGGTGCACATACACATCATTATTTTGAACATGGTGAGCAAGTTAACGGTGTTCTAATCGGAGCGGCAGGAAGATATGGTGAATATCTAGGGGAAGTTACATT
>CAACWL010000621.1_pt1 | contig 14968 bp, 15 predicted proteins | sample 2275641 | NCBI WGS metagenome assembly CAACWL01 (sample SAMEA5312462, study PRJEB27640) | indoor metagenome | biome: indoor environment; feature: uncontrolled; material: polymer tiles stone | place: Germany | collected 2014-07-07 | reverse complement strand
ATACTAATTTCGTAATTTGCATACTCTAACTCCAACTGTATAACTCTTGCTATTTTCACTTCATCTTCTACTATTAATATTTTTTCCATTTCATTGCTCCTTACCTAAGCGACAGACCCGTATATTGCCACCAAAAATAATAACATGCGATCATTATCAACATATATATAGGCATCAAAATACTACTAACTTTCGCTAAATCTTTATTTTTAAAAGGCTTCTTATCTTGTTCGTAAAATAGCAGCAATGCTTTTGAACTCACTGGAAAAGTAACACAATAATTCGTTCCCATTAAAGTTATAAAAACAACTGCAACTGGATTTAAATTAAACATATCACTAAACAATAAAAATAATGGAACAAAAACGACAGCTCTTGTTGTATGACTTGTCACATATAAATGTGATGTTACTGTTATTATAACAATGATCAATAATATAACTTGTACATTTATATTTTCAAATTGCGATAAGTAACCAAATAAATTTTCTTGTATATATTGAATAACCTTATATGAAACAAGTAGTTCGCCAAGTGCCGTTGCCCCAGCTACAAAGAATATTAGACTCCAAGAGACACTTTGTAATCCTTGTTTCCATGAGATGACACCTACATTAGGGGTCATCATAACGATACTCATAGCAATCGTAATAAAAGCAATATCAAACCCGTGTATAGATTCTGTTATCCATAAACTAATCGTAATCAATAAATATAGCAAAGTCTTTTGTTCTTTCACACTTAATGGTGAGCGTGTTCTTTTTACATTATTTAAAATGGGTTGATCATTGATGTCATTTTTAATAAAAAACATTTTCTTTATAACAATTAAACTTATCAATCCCATAATGATACCGAATGGACTACCCCATATAAGAAAGTCTACATAAGAGATGGTTTCATTCGTCTGACCTTTTAACAACCCAATCCCAACAATATGACTACCAGCACCAATTAGTGTGAGATTGGCACCCATTAAAATAAGCACGGGTATCAGCAATGCAAAATATTTTTGATTGGATTGAAACCTAGTAGAAAATGCTTTATAAATAGGCAACATTGATGCGGCTCTCCCTGATGTAGAAGGTACCAATATAGATATTAATTGAACAATCATAAATAGAAATAAATTCATTTTATTTTCTGTATGACATTTATCACCTATCCAATGAATTAGTCTATCTAGCAAACCACTTATCTCAACTGCTGCGCCAATCATAAACGCACCAATCATGAGCCAAACAACTTGCTCATTTAACGATTCAAACAATACTTTTTCCGGAATGCCTAGCACAATCCCTATGACTAATGCTATAAATGCAGATAACCCTGCAGGCATATTCGTTAACAAAAATAAACCTAAAGATAATACAAATACAATTAAACTGAGCTGCCCTAAATAAGGTAAATCAGCATATAAGAATACAACGATAGAAAAAACAAAATATAAACACAGATATATTAATTGTTTATTGGTCATTGAACAACATCTTTTGTAACATACATTTGATTGCCTAAATTTATGCCAATCATAATGTGTCTCAGTGCATTTTCAGAACAATTTTCTAACCATTTATCTGCGTCTAAAATTGAATTTTCTAATGTCGTTGGTTCTGGAATAATGCTACTATAAGCATCAATGCCACTTTGATAATTTATCTTTGCGTTATGACCTATCGTACCTGCAAAAGCGATAACAGGTTTTTCGTGTATTTTAGCGATTCTTGCAACTTCTGATGGGATTTTTCCATTCGGTGTTTGAAAGTCGATACAACCTTCAGCAGTAATTACTAAATCTGCATTTTTTATGGCATCAGAAATTTCAATATATTTCATGATAATTTCAAATCTAGGGTGTAAACGTGCATTAAGAAATCCATGCAACCCAGCACCTAAACCACCAGACGCACCCCCGCCATTCATTAAAGAAACATCCTCTTTTTTAAAGCTTTTTATAAGTCTTGCAAGGTGTTCTAGATTATTAGACAACTGCTCAACATTTTCAGGAGATGCACCTTTTTGCGGACCATACACTCTTGCTACACCTTTCTTGCCACATAACAAATTCGTCCAATTTACTGCTACATCTATATCTACTAAGTGAACTCTAGCGTCCATATATCTCATATCAACACCATGAATTTGGTCAATTTCACCTCCACCATTTACAAATATTTCTTCACCGTTTATATTCAAGAATTTTACACCTAATGCTTGTGCCATTCCAACGCCACCATCAGATGTACCTGAATCTCCACAACCGATTAAAATGCGTTCTGCACCAATATCTAATGCTTTAATAATTGTTTCTCCTACGCCAAAAGTAGTTGTATTTAATGGGTTTCTCATATTCTGAGGGACATGTCTTAACCCTGCAATTGCTGCCATTTCGATCACAGCTGTCTTAACGCCATTTTCTTCAAATACACCAAAGAAAGATTCAATAGGCTTACCAACTGGTCCCATCACGTGAGTCTTAACTTTTTTTCCTTCTTTCAATTTTGTAATCGTGTCTACAAAGCCTTCACCACCATCTACCATCGGAATAGTCGTAACTTGATGGTCAGGATTAACCTTTTTTATACCTCTAGCAATTGATTGCCCTACTTCCTCTGCACTTAAACTTTCTTTAAAACCTGAAGGTACAACGACAATTCTCATATTTATTTCCTCCTTATTTATTCTTTGCTTTTTTAACTTAACTACACTGTACCTTTGCAAAGTTCACAAATAATTAGAGAAAAATTAAAACTTGATTAAAAAGAAAAAACACCTGATAAATTCACTTAAACAGTGAAAATATCAGGTGTTTTTTTAAATATATAATCATAAAGCTTTATTCTTTGCGATTTAAATCTTGAATCATGCGTTCAATTTTATTACCATAATCAATTGATTCATCATATTCAAAATGTAATTCAGGTAATATGCGTAATTGCATACGGTTTCCAAGCTCAGATTTAATGAAACCTTTTGCTTTTTCTAAACCTTTAAATGTATCTTCTTTTTCTTTATCTGTTCCTAAAACTGTTAAATAAACTTTAGCGTGAGATAAATCACCAGGAAGTTCTACATCTGTAATTGTTAAAAATCCAACTCTTGGATCTTTAAGTTTATTGTTTATAATATCCATTAATTCTTTTTTCATTTGTTCGCCTACACGTTCAGAACGAATACTCATTTCTTTCACCTCTTAACATTCTTATCTAATTTATTCATTATTAAATTATAACACATGCTTGAAGGCTTAAAAAGACAATCATATCAAAGTTAAGCATGTTTAAATATTATGATAAATGAGACAATAAATAGTATTTGAATGCATGCTCTTAAATAAATATTTGTTGGTGCTTTACTTCCGAATGATATATTTCTAGCATGCGCTTTTATGTTACCTGGAAACAACATGAAACATAAAATAATACCTACAACACTAAAGATATAATTCAGTTTTGGTATAAATACGCTTATAGCTATTATGAACTCTAACCAGCCTGTAACATATACTACAAGTTTAGGATTTGGTATCCCATCTGGAACCATTTGTATAAGTGATTTTCTAATTGAAGGTATAAACCTTCCTAAAAATGTATACATAAATGTTATAAATATTGAAAACTGTGCGATGGACATCCAAATATTTTCTGTTTGGAACAGACGATGCACTATGAAGCCAATAAAACACCCGACAAAATAGACAATCAGGGTTTGCATAAGAACCACTCCTATTCTGAGTATTTTTAAACGTTCTTACCTTTATATCTATTGATTGTATTATAAATGATACTTCTAGCATCTTTAGCTTCTGGTATAGGCTCTAATAGAAATACATGATTTTGATTCACATACTCATGATAAGCAACATTATTATTAAATGCTTGCAACTTATCGCTAAATAATTGAATATCTGGTAATAATATTTCTCTTGTTCCTACGAATATCGTAATGGGAGGTAAACCATGTAAATCTCCATAAATAGGAGATAAGAGATAATGGTTTTTATCAGTATGTCCACTCCATAAATCACCAGCAAACTTCAATGATTCAATCGTTAACATTGGATCGCTTTCTAGTAAATCTTTTGTAATTTTATCGTTATCCATATTAATATCTATCCATGGAGAAAGTAAAAAAACATGAAGCGGTTGTTTAACTGCTCGTTCTTTCAATAACTGAATTAAACCTGCTGCGAGTCCACCTCCTGCTGAATCCCCTATAATTATGACATCATCATATGTTTCAACCATTCTGCGATATAAATCAATGATCAGTTCATAAGATCTTAAAAATATATCATTAGGTGCTTTAGGATAAACTGGCATTTCTACTGTAGCATTAACTTTTAAAGACAATTCATCTATAAAATAATGATGAAAAATAGACGGTTGGTATATATAGGCACCACCATGTAAATAAAGTATACCTATATTTGATGGTACCTTCACATTATGTTTAAGTACTTTCATTTCATCTATAAAATACTCTTCCATATGCGTTTTTGGTTTATACATTTTAGGTAGTTTAAATTCTTCCTTATTCATATCGTACAATGCATTAACAAACTCATGTTTAGAATCATCATCTTCATAATTAGGATGATTAATTTTTAAATCGAGCATCCACTCAATTAATTGACTTCTCATGCTTCTTTTAGATACTTTCTTTAATACAATTTGGCTAACTGCTAATGTTCCGCCGACAGCAGCTACACCTTTAAATAACGTTTTCATACATATCTACTCCATATATCTTTATACTTGTATATTCCCACTTATCGACTAAAGTATACATACGATATTAAATCTTCATCTTACATCAGAAGACCAATAATGTTTTTCAAAATAATTATAGCAACAATGACAATAATAACACTCGACAATTTATTCAAGTAAACAATCCATTTTCCAGTTTTATCAACCGAACCAATCATTTTACCTAAAAATGCTAATAAAATAAACCAAAGCCAAGAAACAGCAATCGTAGAAATTGAAAAGATCCATTTATCCACGCCATCATAAATAGATGCACTTGTTCCGATTACACCTATTGTGTCCATAATAGCATGTGGGTTTAATAATGAAACAGACATCGCAAAACCAATTTGTTTTTTGGCAGACATTGGACTTTGATATTCTAAGTTTTTAGGCTTTTCATTCCATAAGCTTATAGCCATATAAATTAAAAATATAAATCCAATGATATAAACTATGAGTTGTAAAATAGGCAATGATAATAAAACAAGAGACACGCCCAATATTGCTAATACAATTAATAACGTATCACACAAACCAGCCGTAATAATAACTGGCACCGTTTTGCTAACCCTTTTATGATTCGCGCCTTGATTAAAGATAAAAACATTTTGCGCACCAAGAGGCAAAATCAGACCTAAAGCTAATAAAAATCCATGTAAAAAAGCAGCCACACAAAAATCCTCCAATACTTTAAATGCAAATGCACACTATAATCTCATAATTTAATCATATCAATAAACAGTGTTTATTCAATTAATTTCAGCTGAGTAATTTTTTAAATTTTATAACATTATGAATATATTAACTTTAAAAACAGAAATACCAGACCTCCATGAGTCCGGAACTTTTCATTACTTATATACTTAACATCAATCTATTTAAACCTTCTATAACTTTGGATTTTGGGCAACCAATATTATATCTTAGAAATAATTCCCCATTCCCACCATATGTTGCGCCATCCATAATTGCAACATTACCAATCTTGATTAAACGTTCCTGTAAATCATTCATGCTAATATTCAGTCTTGAGACATCTAACCAAAGAAGATAAGTTGATTCGGGATACACTAGTTTAATATCTGGCAAATTTTCTTTCAAATATGCTTGTACAATCTTAATATTTTCATCTAAATAATTATTTAATTCCTCTACCCAGTCACTACATTCGTTATATGCTGCAATAGTTGCTTCCATTCCCATTATACTAGGAGATGATAGACCATCTTGTTTTTTTAAATATTTCAAGAACATATCACCATCTTCTACATTTGGTATTAATACATAAGCAAAAAGTAGTCCTGGAAAGTTAAACGTTTTGCTAGCACTTGTGACAATAGCGATATTTTCAGTACTTTTTTTAAATAACGGTATATGACTTTTACCTTTTCTAACTATATCCATATGAATTTCATCAGAAATAATGTATACATTATGCTGCTTGCACAATTCAATTATTGTATTTAATTCATAATCATTCCATATTCTTCCTGTTGGATTATGAGGAGAACAAAGCAATAATATTTTATTAGTTTGTTTCGACAATTGTTTTTCTAGTTCTATAAAATCTATTGAATATAAACCATCATCATATAATAATTTGTTTTCTACTATTTTTCTTTTATTTTCTTTTATAACATTGAAAAATGCATCATATGCAGGTGTTTGTATAATTACTCCATCATTTTCAGTTGATTTTATTTTTATTAATTGAGAAACCGCATAGATTACAGTTGGTGTATAATATATCCAATTCTTTTCTACTTTAGTATCAAATCTTTTCTGATACCATGTTTCAACAGAATTTTTAAAGTCTTTATGATTCCACCTTGTATAACCAAACACTGGATGACTCATTCTTTCATTCAAGCTTTGGATTACTTGTTTTGGTGAAGCAAAATCAGTATCAGATATTGTGAAAGGTAATAAGCCACTTTGTCCAAACCGATCTTGCACATAGTCCCATTGTGTACAATTCGTTCCTTTTCTATTGATAACTTCATCAAAATTATACATATAAATTCTCCTTCTAATCCTAAATGATTGCATCAAGTTGTTTTCTAACTGTTGTTACTTTTGTACCGATAATAATTTGCACATTTTGTTTATCTAAATGAACAACTCCTAATGCACCTAATTCTTTTAATTTATCATCATCAACCTTATTTGCATTTTTAAGTACTAACCTTAATCTCGTAATACAATTGTCTATACTCAATATATTTTCAGATCCACCAATTGCTAATAGCATATCATTTGCTACATTATCTAGTTGTGTAGATGTATCCTTTGTAATATTTGATTTATTTTTATCAACATTCCTACCTGGTGTTTTTAAATCAAATTTAAGAATAACTATTTTAAATATAAAGTAGTAAATACTAAACCATACTATGCCAACTAAAATAACTAGCCACCATTTAGTATAACTTCCTTGCATAACCCCAAATATTAAGAAATCTAATACACCGCCATCAGTATTACCAATTGTTACACCAAGAATATTCATCACCATAAACCCTAATCCAGTCATAAAAACATGGAATATCCATAGTAAAGGACTGACAAATAAAAATAGAAATTCAATTGGCTCAGTTATTCCTGTTACAAATGTAGCGACAAACCCTGATATCAATAACCCTTTTATTTTATGTCTATTTTCTTTAGGTGCTGAATGATAAATAGCCAATGCTGCTGCAGGTAATCCAAACATAAATGTTGGCATTTTACCTTGCGATAAAAATGCAGTAACATCTGAGGATATAGGGATACTATGTTGTAATTGAGCATAAAAAATATTCAAAGCTCCAAAAACATCTTTACCCTCTATAATCGAGTGTCCACCTACTTCAGTAAACCTTACCATAGACACTAAAATATGATGTAAACCAAATGGTAACAATAATCTTTCTCCTGCTCCAAATAAGAAAGGACCAAATACACCTGAATGTTGTATAAGAGAACCTACACTCCCGATAATCATTCCCAAAAATGGCCAAATAATAGGAATAATCAGACCAATAACAGCTAGAACAAGTGAAGTTACGATAGGTACAAACCTTGAACCTGAAAAGAAAGCAAAACTATCAGGTAGCTGAATATAGCTAAATTTATTGTGTAATTTATATACAATTAGCCCTGAAATAATACCACCAAGTACGCCCATTTCTAATGTTTGTATACCTAAGATCATACTTTGTCCAGCTTGCTGCAAATTATCAGGATCAGCTAATTGATTAGTTTCAGTTAAATAAAAATTAATGGTTAAATTCATTATTGTATAACCTACAAATCCAGAAAATGCAGCAACCCCTTTTTCGTGCTTAACAAGACCTATAGGTAATGCAATAGCAAATAATACTGGTAAATATGTGAATGCAAATCCACCAACTGTTGCTAGAAATTTCAATACAAGTTGTATCATATTATTTTCTAAAAACGGAAATACATCAATCATTGAATCACTCGTAAAAGAACTTCCAATTCCTAAAATCAAGCCCATAAAAGCTAATAATGCAACAGGTAACATAAAAGTTTTTCCCATGTTTTGTAAAAAATCCCACATACTACTCTGTTTATCATTTTTATTCCCCAATAATTTCACACCCCTATAATATATTTGTACATTTATTATTCACTAATATACAAATATATTATAGGGGTATCAATAGCAATTAAGTATTTAGGTTACGCTTACATATTATGAAAGTTGTTACATTATAATTGTTTTCCATACATCATAAGTATTAAATCGATTATAAATATAGTAGCGTGCCTAGAACTCAAATCTACATTCCCAATATATATATTATTTGTTTTAGCAATTAAAGCAATTGTTGATAACTGTGCCAACTGTGAATTGCGATTACTTACAATTGAGATAATAGGTACATGTTTACTTTTCAGCTTTTTAGCGTAATTAATCATATATGAAGTCTCTCCACTAGAACTTATACATATAGCTAAGCAATCATCGTTTAAATTATGAGATATGGCTTCTAATTCGTCCCAATCCGTTCTAGCGTGAGCAATCTGTCCTAGGAAAGTTAATTTTCTACTTAAATCTAGTCCATTTGCAAGACTTGCTCCAACACTAATGATTTCTATTACTTGTGCCCTATTTATATATGTAACTGCTGTTTCTAAATCTTTAATATTTATATCATTAATAGTATTTTGTAGATTATTTACATTTTCTATCATAAATTCATTAATTTCAGCGCTAAAATTCTGTACTTCCTTACTTTTTTTCAATTTTGTTTGATTTTGTATTAAAGTATATTTTAATTCTCTAAATCCTTCATATCCTAATTTTCGAGAACATCTGCTAACCGTTGCAGTAGAAACATATAAACGATTTGCTATATCATCAATAGTCATAGTTGCAATTAATTCATAATCATTCAGAATAAAGTCTAAAACTCGCTTTTCTAATTCGCTTAAATCATTTCTTTTTTTCTGTAATTTACCGATAAGTGCGTTTTGTTCCATATTATCCCCCTTAATGTTATCTAATTTTACATTATCTGTTATATTTATTAACACATATTTCACTTTTAAAAATAAGTAGATATACTTATATTATCAAGTATATCTTGTAGAGAATATTTTATATTCTTGTCTCAACAATAAAAGTGCTTATCTTCCAAAATGGGAAGTATATCTCCAGCCAAGGTATACTTCCCATTTTACTTTTTTATTCTTTATTAAGATTCTATTCAGTATACTCATTCTCTAATTTCAATGATCGATAAATGGCCATACCTGTTTTTAATTTCTTAAAGCCAAGTTTACGATAAAATTCGACATTTTCGGTTGTAGAAATTAAATGAATACATGATAAGCTATCAAACTCATTTAAAAATTCTTCTAATATTCTTTTAGCAATACCTTGACCCTGGTGTTTTTCTTTTACTACTACATCATAAATTGCGGCATTAAACACTCCATCTGATAATGCTCTTGCAACTGCAATAATTTCATCATCATTTTTTACTAATACAACATGTGTGCTGGCTTTATATATTTCTTCTATTTTTTCATTGTTATGGCCCATCCATCCAACTGATTCATAAACTTTTCTTATTCCGTCTACATACGAAATTTTGAATTCATTTTCATAAATATATATAATGTCCACCTTCTTATTTAACTCTAATTATTGCTATAGTCTATTTATATCCTCACTTTTATAACACTCTACTTACAATACTAACATCCCAATTAATTTGGCCCAATAACTTTTGATAGAAATGCCTCTATTTCATTATGTTATTAAAGGGTCTAACAAATACTAATCCTACATCTTTGTAATAATCTATATAAAATTCAATCGATTTTATTTATGAACACCTTTTCAATTTCTCAAACAAAAAAAGCTTATTCAATAATAAGCTTTAAAAATTATATTTTATTTATTTGTCATTTCTTCTTCAAAGCTTTTTAATTTCAAGCCTATTTCATCTCTTACACGTTGAAATTCTGACCAATCTTTTCCTGCTGGGTCATCAAATCCCCAATGTTCTTTATGTACATGTTTAGGTATAGTTGGACAATGTTCATCTGCATGACCACATAATGTTACAACTAAATCTGATTGATTAAGTATCGTTTGATCAATCAAGTCAGAAGTTTGATCTGTAATATCGATATTAACTTCTTTCATTGCTTCGATTGCTTTAGGATTTACACCATGTGTTTCAATACCTGCAGAATATATGTTCCAATTTTCTCCTAGTATATGTTTTGCCCATCCTTCAGCCATTTGACTTCGACATGAATTTCCTGTGCATATAAAATAAATTGTTTTGTTAGTCATTATTCTCTCCACTTTCTTTATTAGAATATAAGCAATGTAAGATATAAACCCAATAATGTAATAAATAGTACTGGGATTGTAATGATTATACCTGTTTTAAAATATGTACCCCATGGAATTTTCACGCCTTTTTGTGAAAGTACGTGCAACCACAGTAATGTAGCTAATGATCCTATAGGTGTTATTTTAGGTCCCAAGTCTGAACCAATGACATTGGCATAAATCATGCCTTCTTTTAATGTGCCGAGCACGTTTGATTGATGGATAGCAAGTGCATCTATAAGTACAGTTGGCATATTATTCATAATGGATGATAGAAATGCTGCTATAAATCCCATCCCCATAATGCTTGCAAATAAGCCTTGTTCTGAAATTGCTGAAAGTATGTTACCGAGCATAACTGTAATACCTACATTTTTAAGTCCGAACACGACAAGATACATACCTATTGAGAATATAACAATATTCCAAGGTGCACCTTTTATCACTGCTTTCGTATGCACAGCTTTCGATTTTCGAGCAAGTAAAATAAACACTATCGCAATAGCACCCGCAATAATAGACACAGGCACGTGAACAAATTCGCTTATTAAATAGCCAATCAGTAATATTGCTAACACAATCCAAGATATATAAAACAATCTTTCATCTTTAATCGCATCTTTCGGTTTTTGCATATGACTACTATCAAACTTACGCGGAATTGAAGTTCTAAAAAATAACCATAATACAGTAATGCTCGCGATTAATGAAAAGATATTTGGAATAATCATACGTGTGAAATATTCTAAAAATCCTATATCAAAATAATCTGCAGATACGATGTTAACTAAATTACTGACTATGAATGGTAATGAAGTCGTATCTGCAATAAATCCACTCGCAATAATGAAAGGGAAAATATGCTTTTTGTTAAAGCCTAAGTGACGAACCATTGCTAAAACAATTGGTGTTAATATTAAAGCTGCACCATCATTCGCAAAAAATGCTGCTACTACTGAACCTAGCAACATAATATAAATAAACATCTTTAATCCATTACCATTAGATGCTTTGACCATATGTATAGCAGACCATTCAAAGAAACCAATTTCATCAAGAATCAGTGATATTAATATAACGGCCACGAATGTTAATGTCGCATTCCATACAATGCCTGTTACTTCAATTACATCAGAAAAACTGACTACTCCAGTTATAATAGCTGCAAGTGCTCCAATAAGCGCTGTAATACCGATATCTAGCCCCTTAGGTTGCCAAATAACAAAAATAAGCGTTATAACAAAAATCAATATTGCTAATATCGTCATGCTTCACACACCTCTGATTTCATAGTGTTACAAATACATGACTCATTTTTATGATGAATAAGTTGTAATTGATGACCTAACTGTTCAAATGTCTTTGTATTTAATCGATACATTTTTTTATTTCCTTCTTTTCTCATAAAAATCATATTACTATTTTCTAGAGATTTCATATGATGACTTAATGTAGGTTGAGAAAACTGAAAATGTTCTAATAAGTCACAAGCACACAGTTCTCCGCAAGAAAGTAAATCTATAATCTCTAAACGACTTGGGTCAGAAATAGTTTTTAATAGTTTTGATAGTGCATGATAATCCAAACGATCTCCTCCATTCCATTATATAGATTATCATCTATATAGATTATTGTCTATGTTTAATATTTTACATTTTATGGTATATTTGTAAAAAGGTATATAGTAATAGAAAGATGGCGTTAAAATGAAAAGGAGAGATATCATGAAAACAAAATATTTCCTTATAAGTACACTGTTGTATTTCGCTATTGGGATTTCAATATTAGCTTTTACTGATTTTTCATTAATAACTAAGTCCTTATGCATTATTACTTTAATTATAGTTTCTGGTATTTTAAAAGAATATGTTTTTAAAATAAAAGAATCTAATACCGATATAATAGTAAACTTATTTACTGATAATAGTAAAAATAATTAGCACATACGCTTTTCTTAGCTACTCATTTGAGTAGCTATTTTTTATGCACTTTTATATTTAAACATTCAATACGCTTTTCTTAATCTTCTCGAGATTAGTCTTTTATTCATACATACACAACACATTTTAGAAACACAAAAAAAACACCTCGTTATTCATTTTAAAATAAATAACGAGGTGTACATAAATTTATATTTTCACTATCTGATTTCTTTCAACTTTGCTAAGTTGCTCAATCATGCGAAATTATTTTCTTTCAATTTCAACCATTTTGAAAGCTTCAAAGATGTCGCCTTCTTTAATATCGTTGAATTTCTCGATTGTGATACCACATTCGTATCCTGTTGCTACTTCTTTAGCATCATCTTTGAAGCGTTTTAATGTATCTAATTCACCTTCAAAGATAACGATGCCATCACGTATAATACGAACTCTTGAATCTCTCGTAATTTTACCTTCAGTTACGTAACTACCTGCAATAGTACCTACTTTAGATACTTTGAATGTTTGACGTACTTCTGCTTGTCCAATTACTTTTTCTTCATATTCAGGATCTAATAATCCTTTCATTGCAGATTCAATTTCTTCGATTACTTTATAGATAATACGGTGTAATCTCATATCTACGTTTTCTTCTTCAGCGGCACGTTTAGCACCTGCATCTGGTCTTACATTAAATCCGATAATAATACCGTTTGATGCTGCTGCAAGTGTAACGTCTGATGCGTTAATAGCACCAACTGCTGTATGAATAATACGTACGTTAACACCTTCAACATCAATTTTCATTAATGACGCTGCTAAAGCTTCTACTGAACCTTGTACATCACCTTTAATGATAATGTTTAAGTCTTTCATTTCACCTTGTTTCATTTGTTCGAACAAGTTATCTAATGAAACACTCTTACTATCTTGACGTTGTTTTAAGATGTTATCTTGTTGACGTTTTTCACCGATTTGACGTGCTTGTTTTTCATTTTTAAATACTACAAAACGATCTCCGGCTTGAGGTACATCATGTAAACCTGTGATTTCAACAGGTGTAGATGGACCAGCTGATTTAATTCGTTTACCTAAATCACTTACCATAGCACGTACACGTCCATAAGTATTACCTACTACTAATGAATCTCCAACTTCTAAAGTACCATTTTGTACTAATAGAGAAGCGGCTGGTCCACGTGATTTATCTAACTCAGCTTCAATCACTGTACCAACTGCTGCGCGGTCAGGTTTAGCTTTTAATTCTTCGATTTCAGAAACAAGTCCGATCATTTCTAGTAAATCGTCAATACCATCACCTTGAATTGCTGATAGTTGTACGAAGATAGTGTCGCCACCCCAATCTTCAGGGTATAAACCATGTTCACCTAATTCTTGCATGACACGATCAGGGTTTGCAGTTGGTTTATCAACTTTGTTTACAGCAACAATAATTGGTACTTCTGCAGCTTTAGCGTGGTTTATTGCTTCAATTGTTTGAGGCATAACACCATCATCAGCAGCTACTACAAGTATTGTAATATCTGTTACTTGAGCGCCACGTGCTCTCATTGTTGTAAATGCAGCATGCCCTGGTGTATCTAGGAATGTGATTTTTTTATTGTTGTTTTCAATTTGGTATGCACCAATATGTTGTGTAATACCACCAGCTTCTCCAGCCGTTACACGCGTATTACGGATTGAGTCTAATAATGTTGTTTTACCATGGTCAACGTGTCCCATGATTGTAACAACTGCTGGTCTTTCAATTAAGCTTTCATCATTTTCGTCTTCTACATCAAAGTAATTTTCTAAGTCCATTGCATCAACATGAACTTCTAACTCTGATTCAATATCATAATCTGCACAAATCAATTCAACAGTTTCTGTATCTAATCCTTGGTTTATATTAGCTACTACACCAAGTAAGAATAATTTTTTAATAATTTCAGACGCATCTTTATTAATTTTATCAGCTAATTCACCAACTGTAATACCTTCTTCATAAGTAATTAAAGATGGTGTCTCTTGAACTACTTCTTTAGGTTGTTGTTGTTGGTTGTTTTGCTTTTTATTATTTTGCTTCTTATTTTTATTATTTTTTTGTTGGTTATTGTTAGGCTTATTATTCGGTTTGTTTGTATTTGGTTTATTTGTATTCGGTTTGTTTGTATTTGCTTGAGTAGTCGTTTGCTCTTTTTTAGCAGTTTCTTGTTTTTTAAATGTTTTATCCAAAATTTTAATGTCGTTCTCCTCTAATGCTTGCATGTGATTTGATACTTCTATATTATTCTTCTTTAATTCATCAATTATGTCTTTACTCTTTAAATTGATTTCTTTTGCATACTCATATATTCTTTTTTTACTCATATACTCACTCCTCATGAAAATCATGAATCATTGTTTTTAGTTTCTTACTAAACCCAATGTCA
>CAACWL010000893.1_pt1 | contig 15296 bp, 23 predicted proteins | sample 2275641 | NCBI WGS metagenome assembly CAACWL01 (sample SAMEA5312462, study PRJEB27640) | indoor metagenome | biome: indoor environment; feature: uncontrolled; material: polymer tiles stone | place: Germany | collected 2014-07-07 | reverse complement strand
TTACTTGCTTCTAAACCAAAGGCATTCATAGAAGATGCCATTACTTTTGCTGTTTGTGCCATATCAGCACCACTAGATTCAGATGCAGAGATAACTCCAGGCATAGCTCCCATAATATCTTTAACACTGAATCCCATAGCAGCCATTTCTTCAAAACCTTTTGCTACTTCAGATGCAGATTTAGAAGTACTTGCACCGAGTTCCATTGCTTGATCTGACATAGCTTTTAATTCAGCTTTGCTTGCTCCAGCAATTGCGCCAACCCTTGACATTTGTGCTTCAAAATCCATTGAAGTCTTAACAGCAGCACCAAATCCTGCAGCAATTGGCGTTGTTACTGTCATGGACATATTCTGACCGATATTAGTCATCTTATCTCCAATAGCATTCATTTTGTCGCTATAGGCTTGTAGTTCTTTCGACCTTTGTGTCCATGGACTGTTATTCAATTGTTCAGCACGTTTTAATTCATTGAGCTCTTTAGTGACATTGGTAATGTCATTTTTCATATCTTTGAAGATGCCAATTTGTTCTTTTAGCTTTATATTTGCCTGAACAACACGTTCATCAGTATCTCCATATGTTGATGATAGTTTTCTTAATTCCTGTGCATGCTCAATAACAATTTTCTTTTGAATATCATACTTTTTATTAAGCCCATCAAGATTAACTTTTGCTTTATCAACTGCTTTATATACGTTACCTAATGATGTAACATTGTTTTTCCATTCTTGATCAGCAAGTTTTAATTTAGATGTCATACTCGCCTGCTGTTTTTCTAGCATTTGAGATTGCTTAATCATCTTTTCTTGCTGACCTGTAACAATACGCTGTTGAATACTGCTCTCTTTTAATTTCGCATTATTTTCAGCAATTTCATTGTTCATTTCATTAATTGAACGTTTTAAATTACCATAAATACCTTCTTGCTTTTTAAGGTTCGCCGTTGCATTCAAAACTTTTGTGCTATTAGCACCGTATTCTTTAGTTAATTTTGAGACATTAACCTTATGTGCCTCTACAATTTGTTCTTGCACCCTTAGTTTGTCGGACATCCCTTTTATACTTGTAGATAATTTTTCAAGAGATCTGTCTGATTGTTTAAATGTTGATAAAGACGATTTCCACGTAGCATCAGCTACTTTCATCTGAGCATTCAAGTTAGTAATTCCCTGCTTAATTTCAGAGTAATCCATACCAACCCGAACTACGGTTTTTCCTACTACTTCATCCATTTTTCACTCTCCTTTCCACAAAAAAAATAGCCTGTTCGGCATATTAAAAATTAAAATGCGTCGAACAGGCTATCTACTTTGTTAGGTTTCTGATGATGTTTATTTTCTTCATACTCATCTTCATTTGCTAAGTTATATTGATGAATATAGAAATGATAATCACCTTCCCAAATTTCCATTGGGCTAATGTTAAAATATTTTGCTATCAATCCTATATTTTTATCTACAGTCCTTAGAATTTCATCATGAGTCATTTCTTCTTCTACTTCATCTTCATCCTCATCATCATTTACTTTTTCTTCACTTCTACGGTAGGGTTTCCCAACGCACTATTATAAGCATGATCCAAAGTTTCTTGATATTTACGTGCATCTAACCCATCACGTAATTCTTCGACTGTAAATTGATTATTAAAATATTCAACTAAGAACTTTTCTTGTAATTCTAATAATTCTAATTCACTTTCTTCTGTTGCTTCTAACGGGATATAATGACCTTTTTCATCTTTTTCATACTTACCTTTACCATCGTTTTTATACATACGTTGACGTGTTTGATATTGTAATGAAATAGCTTTTCTGTATACTCGTCCTGGTACAATATTTGGCGCGTATACAGTACGTGTTACTCCTGCATCATTTGCAAGTTCGATTTCTTTAAGAAAATCAAATTCAATTTCTTCCTCATTTGATTCTTCAACTAATACTTCTGCTTCTTTTAATAATTCTTCAGTCATTTTAAATTCCTCTTTTCACTAATTTGTATTTTTTAATTTTGGCCAAAATTAAAAAGGGGACGATGCCCCTTTAAATTATTTTTTATCCTGCTGGTACACCAGATGGTACAGCCCATCCTTTTGGTAAACTTGTTGCTGGAGCAGCTTTACCGAATACTTTAGTAAATAATTTATCTAGTGCTGCTTTGTCATCTTTAGCGATAACTTCACGGTACTCTTTAATATTATCTGACAAACGAGATGAGAACTCACCGTTGATTGAAGCACTACCGAAGTCTGTTTTATCTTCAGCTGTTTTAGCATCGTCACCTTCAACTGCAAACACACCACGAGTTAACGCGATCGCTTCAATATCTTTATTTGCTTTTTCTTTGTAGAAAATGCATCCTACGTTAGGAGGATTCAATGTTCCACCACGCTGAATAACCGTTCCATCTTCATCTACTTCTAATCCAGCTAACCATGCACGAATTGCTAACGGAATTGCGAACGCTTGTAAATCTACTTTAGTTTTACCTTGAGATACAGCTGATTCCTGAATTTCTCCATCTCCCCAGTTTTCAATAGTATCTTGATCTTTATCTACCTTAATTTGTTGAGCTCCTCGAATATGACGAATTTCATCATATACTGGCGCCTTACCCATTTCATCTGTTGTTAATTCTGCTACATGGAATCCACTAATATTTACGAATGAACCTACTTTTTCTTCAATAGCTTTATATGCCATAATTTAATTCCTCCAATTATATTGTTTTTTTGTATAAAAAATAGACATCCAATTGAATGTCTTTAGTAAATATCTTTTTCATCTAATTCATAGGCGTAATAATAACGTCTAGCATCTCTATATAGAGATACATAATCAGTAATTTTTTCGGTGTGTGGTTCTAAAGAATCTATAAAGTTAATTCCATTTGCTTTTAATAAACGTTTAATAATATTACCGGTCGTCATCAATCCATTTTGTTGCCATATATCAATTTGAAAATGTATACCTGATGCGTGTATTTCACCATCACCAAATTCTACATCTGGCGTACCGATCACAGAAATTCTTATATACGGTGGTTTAGATTTTAACTCTTCTGGAATAACTAAATTTTTAATATTGCTCGCAGGTACTAGTTTCGTGACTTCTGGTGATTTAATAAGAATATCTCTTATAAATTTATACGGATCATCAATCATATTTTCAAACTCCTTTTTATCTCTTCTTTCATCGCTTTTAACTTTTTATTTTGCGACATTCTCAGAGCATTTGTAATTTTGAGTTGTGGTGGCTGATGAACCGTACCCCATTCTACGAAATGAACTCTATAAGCAACCTTACTTTCTTCAGTCCATCCAATTAAAACATATCCACCATTGCTATCACGTTTAAATTCTCCAATTGTTAATGTGTCACGAGATTTACCACTATCCACAGATAAATTATTCTTAATTTCTTCAAAGTCTACTTTAGCTCCAGCATTAACAATACGTTTTTCGGCACCTTCAATATTGCGAACCATCTTCAGAAGATTTTTACTTATATCATTAATCCCTTCAATTTCAACGGACATCACTCATCACGCTCCATCACAAGATACATATATGGTTGTCGTGAGTCTTTGCCGAGTATCTCAGTTATTGTGAATCTTTCTGAATTAAGTACGACATGCATATCTGTTTCAATGCTTTTTTGATAACGTATTCTCAGTTTTTTTACTGTTTTGTTACCCAACTGGATTTCATTTAGACTATCCGATGACTTATCATTGATGATTTCTGCCCAAACTTTCATAAGAAGTTCTTCACTAGGCGTTGACCAGCCATCGTCAGATGCATCTGAAACGCTATATATTTCAATACGTTTGTCTAAGTGGCTAATGTTGTCATTAACATATTTATTCCTTTTAAACCTCATGATCCAACACTCGCTTTCAGTTTAAGTACAAGCGAAGTTAACGTCTTATCTTCAAAATCTTCCATACCTCGTGACTCAAAGTCACGCGTAATAATATACTTTAAAGCTTTACGATAAAGAGGATAAGCAGGATCTGTTTCTTCGACATTTGGCACACCAGACAATAACAATTCTGATTGTGCTTCAGATATTAAATCTAAAATTTCATCATCAAAATCTGGTCCATCTATTTTGAGCCAGGTTTTAACTTTTTCTAATTCAATAATAAATTCAGACATAGGCTTTCACCTACTCTTTATCTGTTTCTGATTTAGCAGCGCTCTTTGTTGTTTCTTCAGGTAATCTTTCTAATACTTCACCATAATCCGGATGTGAACCGTCAATGTTGTGTTGAATTTCTTCAGCACGTTTTACAGTCATTTCAACAACTTCACCAACTTTATCAAACACACGACCTTCACGTGTACCTTCAAAAGGTTTTTTTACTCTAAACTTAGCCATTATTTATGCCTCCTAATTTATAAAATACAATACCTGCTAGATTAGCCAGCAGGTAATGTTGAAACATTTACGATACGGAACGCAGCATCTAAAGTACGTACTTGGTCATACCATGCTGTAAGTACAAATAAATACTCACCTTTTTTAACGTCTTTATCTGTATCGAATGTTGTATTTTCATAGTTGATTCCAAAATAATTAAAGTCACCAACAATTGGATTAACTGCTGAATCAGAGAACACAATTTCTTTACCGAAAATAGTCTCTGGTGCAGTATTAAAGAATGAAGTTGTACCGTTAGATAAAGTTAATAACATAGATTGATAGTCAGCATATCGCATAACAATTTTCGCATTTTCACGGTAATCTTCATGTAAATCTGCTAATGCGGCCATAATTCCTGTGAATACATCTTTTCCAGATACAGATTTAATTTTACCTGCTTCATAGAAAGACATATGCTCTAAACCAGATTTAGGTGAAGTTGCAAATGCATCTTTACGTTCTTTAGCAGCTAAACCACTACGTAGTGCATTTTCAACCCAGTTTACTAAATCTAGATCAGAACCATGTAGTACTGTATCAGAAATTGCAGCATATACTTTAAATTTATTTTGACCAAATTTAACTGAATCACCTTTTAACTGCATTTCATGAGCTGTTTCAGTGTCTAGAATGAAATCATCGTTATCTAATGTGTAAGATAAGCGAGGTAATTCTAACCCTTTGATATTTGTCATACGAGCAATATCACGTAACGGATTTTTTGCAAATGGTTCAGTGATAATCTCTTTACTAACTGTTGTTGGTAATAATTTATCACCACCAGTTTCGTTTCCTGCAGGAATAGCATGTAAAAGGATACGTTGCGCATCTTCAGATGGTTTAGAGAATTCGTTTGGCATTAAAGCATGTCGATAGAACTCTGCTTTTGCTTTAACTACCTGGTCTTCTTTCGATAACTCTGTAAATCCTGTACCTTGTTGAGCATCAAGATTCTGTTTTTCTTTCATATCGTTTTCCATTTGGTCTAATTGAGACTTTGAAATATTGAAACGTTTTTCTAAACTAGTAATTTCAGACTCCACTTTTAAAATATCCTCGTCTTTTGAAGTAGGATCTGATACTAATTTATTTAATTCTTCTTGCTTTGCTTTTAACTTTTCGCCATTCATAGTGGCAGTTTGTCTTAAATCGAATAATGTCGGCATTTTATGCCCTCCTTTTAATATTTATTTTTTTTAATTAAAAAATCCTCGACTTCTGCTTTTAAAGTTTCGCAGCGTTCGAGAATTTGTTTTCGATCTACTTTCATAGCTTCTTTTGTATTTTCTTTTTCATCAGGTGCATTTCCTTCAATTACAGAAGTGTCTACTACTTTTTCGACATCTTTTACTATTGATTCTGGTACTTTTGAATAACGTTTCAGTTGTTCTTCAGTAATACTTGCAGCCATTTGATTAGCTTCAATTATTTGATCGGCAAATCCTAGTTCTAATGCTTCCTGAGCGGTCATCCAATAATCTTCTTGCAACATTTTTTCAAGTTCTGTTTGAGAAATTTTAGAGTTCTTACTTAGATATGCGGTATTGCTTGATTTATCCATTTTTTCGATTAAATCAGCAGTTTCACGTAATTCTTTTGCATTACCTGCAGTAATAATCCATGAATTATGAATCATCATCATGCTGTTTTCATGCATAAAAATAGTGTCACCACTCATCGCGATAACACTTGCAATAGATGCTGCTAATGCATCTACATATACATTTACTTTTGCTTTATGAGTTTTAAGCATGTTATAGATTGCATGACCACCAAATACATTGCCTCCACCAGAATTAATATGAAGGTTAATAACGTCAACATCACCAAGTGCTTTTAATTCTTCCTTAAAATCAGAGGCAGTAACGTCTGTATCTTCCCATTTTGAGTTTGTAATAGATCCATAAATATAAATATCCGCTTCATTTTGAGCTTTTTTCTGCATTTGGAAGAAATCACTCGTCTTTTTTGTCATTGTTATCACCTCCTTTAGCGGGATTGCGTTCTGCAGGTGATAAAGTGATCGGATATAAATCTCCACTTACCATTGCTACATCTCCACCTTCAATTGGTGGCATGTCCTCAAATCCACGAATTTCATTAACCGTGTACCATCCTGTTCTACCAGCTTTGAAATATGCTTCTGCTTGAGTAGCAACATCAGCTCTTAATAAAGCCTTAGTATTAAATTTGAAATAAAATCCTTCGTTTTTTTGGTTTTCATTTAATAATTTCTTATTAAATTCGTCTTCATATTGTTTTATGATTGGAAGCAATGTGTGAGTTAAATAAAATCTATTTAACTCCTCAACAGACTTCATTGAATTAGCATCGGCATTCAATAATGCTGTTGGAATACCAAAAGCATTAGCCACTCGTTGACGTGTTAAATTTTCAGCATTAACAACATCTTCTGAAACATATTTTCGGTCAAGCTTTTCAATTTCCACACCTTGTTCCTGGAATAAAACACCACCATTTTCAGAGAAAAATTGCTTAAAGTTTTCAATCACTCGTCTTTTTTGCTCTTCACTTACTGTGGTAGCATAATTAATGATAAATGCATCCATTTTCTGCATTTCATCCAAGTTGAATTTCCTTAATGCATTATCAAATTCTGTTGTATTTTTCAGCACACTTATTGGGCTGATGCCTACTTCAGAATTCATTGCTGATATGTGTTTAAAATGAAGTATTTCAGCATTATGAAATATTAATTTGTTTCCGCCATTTCTCACAATATAATATAATTCATTACTTTTCCCATCTATTGCAGGAGTAACATTATCGCTATTCAATAAATAAAGTGCTTCTGGTTGCAATAATCTATCACGAGATATAACGACATATGCATTACCCTTCTCGTTCCTAATCGTTTCAATACGCCTTATCAAATCGAAAGGTGTCATATTAACATTAGGACTTCTTGTGAGTAACCTTGCTGTATCAGTATCTTGCTTCTCATAATTTTTATACAATTTTATAGGTAAACTTGCCATAGAATTAGACAATCTACTTATCGAAGCGAATATTGTTTCATTCGTCTCTAATGTCGCCTGTTCTATTCCCCAGAAATATTTGTTGTGCCATCCTGAAAAGTCAGAAACGACAGTATTATTATGCTGAATGATAGTATTTTCTAAAGGACCTGTGATAATTCTCTTAATCCTATCCATTATTCCTACATGCTGTTTCGACACATCCTTATCGCTCCTTTCTTTTAGGATTGCTATTTGACGAATAGTTTCGAGTGTAATACCAACACCATGAGATAAATTAGATCACAATCCTTTCTGGATATAGACTATAAATTATCCATTACATCAATTTTCCTTTGTCGAAAGAGAGATTAATGTAAAAATAAATAAACCTTTTATAAAGGTCATGCTCAGGACCATGTATTATCTAAAACTTACAAATTCAATTTCTCCGCTTCCAGCCGGATTGACCATCATCTCCATGACAAGTACATGTGCATTTAAGAAAGCAGCAAAACCATCAATTTTTCTGTTTTTGCCTTGTTTTGTTGGCATCCAGTTCCCATTACGATCCATAACAAGTTTTACATTATTGATATACCATCTAAACAACTTATTTTTGTTATATTTCACTTTGCCATCAATAAATATTTCTTTTAAATTCTTCATTGGTGCATTTAAAGTTTTATGTCCCTGGATAATCTTAACCATTTCAAAACCTTTTGCTTCTAAAGATTTATTTAATCTAAAGGCGTTGTAATTATCAAATGCGATTTTTTGAATAGAGTATTTTTTACTCATCTCTATAAACCAATCTTCTACAATATCCTCTTCTACATAATCCTTTTCACAAATAGTCAGTAATCCCATTCGTTCATATTCTTCATATGGAATAGAATCATCTTCCCTTGATTTTTTACGTGGAATCCATGAATGACTAATTACTGCAACACTGCCATCATCCATTGGGAATTCAAGACATGCACTAGTGAAATCTTCAGTATTTGACAAGTCATAACCACCAATACATTGTTTCCCGATTAAATCATCTGGATTAAATTCTCCATCATTCCTAATCAACGTGTCATAATCCAAGAATGATAATTCATCATTATCCGCAAAAATATTAAATTGTTTTGTTATCCAGTCAGCATGTTGTCCAGGATTTAATTTATCAGTGTTATAGTCTTTAACTAAAGAAGGTAAATCACTTGTCACACCTATATTCGGATTAGCTTTCATCCACAATTCGGGATTTTCTATCTCTTTAATGTTATCCATTGAATACATCAAATAAAATTGTGAATCCTGGTCGACTACACCACGCACTACATCTTTTCCTAATTCAACAAAATCAACTAGTGGTCCATCTAATTCATAACCTGCAGTGGTTATATATACTAGCAATGGTTGTTTACGTGCTGACCAAGACCTTTTAATAACATTGATTAATTTATAGTTCGTAAATTCATGTATCTCATCAAAAACTGCAAAAGATGTATTCAAACCATCTAACTTCTTAGAGTCAGATGCACGTGGTTCAATCTTTGATTTACTTTCAGGATGAGTAATTGCTATACCTGTTTCTTTCATCCGCTTTTTTAAGGAGGGTGAAGCTTGTACCATCGCACGTGCTTCATCATATAACTCTCTCGCTTGTTGCTTTGCATTTGCCAATACGTAAACTCTAGCACCACGCTCACCATCCTTAGAAACAGCATAAGTAGTTAAACCTGAAATTGTTGTCGTTTTCCCCGCTTTACGAGGTACAAATATCAATCCTTCTTTAAATCTTCTTAATCCTGTATCTTTATGAACCCAGCCATACAAAGAGCCCAAAGCAAAATGTTGCCAGGGCTGAAGAATAATATTAAAGAAGTCGCCTTTCGACGGCTTACAAAACTTTTCTATAAATCTAATTGGCCGATGTGCTTTTTCTTTATCAAATATATATGGAAAATCTTCTGTTCCAGCACGTTCTAAATCTTTCTTATGTCTTTTACACGCCCAAATAACATCTTCACATGCATGTATTGCACCGGAAATAATTTGATCAGCGTACCAATCTGTCAGTAAAACATCTGAAACTGAATCAAGAATGTTACCCGCTTTGATTTGCTGTGCTCTCCAAATCAGATACCAATCTTTAATTTCAGTTGGTTTAGAATGAATCGAAACCGTCGTCATCAGATGCACCTTCTTCAATAATAGAAGATAGTTTTTGTCGTTGAGCAACAGTAAGTCCTAAACTTTTTAACAGACCATTTAATAATTGAACGTATTTAGGAATTTCAATTAGAAGTGGATTCTTGGTCATATTTGTAGCCCCAGCTTTATTGGTATGTGGCATCATAAAGTCTTGTGACCTCAATTCCTGACGCATTTTTCGGTAAATTTGATGGTTTTCAACATACAAATCGATTAAATAATCATCAGATTCCTGATATTGATCACCCAAAAATTCTATGATTTTCTTCTTAGTTGGAACTGCCATAATCCCTCACCACCTTTACTTTTTCTACATTTTAAAATCTAAAAACATCAAATCTGAAAAATAATAAGTTTTGTCGAATTTACCCCCTTTAAGCAAAAATTTTAGCTTTTTCACACAGGATTCCCCCGTCGCCGTCCCCCAAGGGGTCCGGCTCATTTTTTAGGGAAGGGGGGCTATAATTTTACGACATTAATATTTCTTCTTTGATATTTTTCTTCACGAATTTTTTTCTTCGACGTTTTAATTCTCTTTTCATCTTCACCATGAACGCGATTGTGACACTCATGACATAAACTAATTAAGTTATCGATGTCTAATGCTTTATGAATATCATGTTCGACATATACTATATGATGAACAACATTTGCTGGTGTCATCTCATCGTACTTTTCTAAACAGTGTTGACATAAGTGATCATCACGTTCTAATGCAACAAGTCTTATCTTTTTCCATGCAGACTTCTTATAGAACCAGTCAAATTTCTGTTTCTTTCTGATATTACTCATATAAATCACTCCACAAAAAAAGAGGTCACAGCAATTAAGCCATGACCTCTTGTTACATCATTCCTTATATAAAGATTAACATGTTATAGTCAACATTTTGACCGTTTTTTGTTCGCTAAAAGTCCGTGAAAAGTTCGCCAAAAGTTCGCGAAATCAATCTTGTTTATCTAAGTATTTTACAAACTCATAAAAATGTTCTTTTATAATGTTGTCTACATGGAATGTTACTTTACCATTTTCAACAGACTTGTGTACTTCACCAACTCTTAATCTCTTCGTTGGTATACCCAATCCCACTCCTTTGCCCATTAACACTCCAATATCGTTATGCATTCCATTGAGTACATACTTTAAACTACCTTTGCCTGTTACACTTATGATATAAGATAAGTTATCAACGTAATCAACCTTTGATTCATATCCGACTTCAGCTAAAGGTTCAACCATATCTGTTAGTTTAGATCCTAAAGTGTCAAACAACAGTTTTAAATCATCTTTCTTCTGTACTTCATCTTTCTTTTCTTTCTCTCTTTCAAACTTAATTCGTTCAATATCATCTTCAAATATACTCACTGCACCCATCCCCCTAAATGTATTTGAGTTATTCATATCTAATATTGTGTATAACTCACTCATCTATTATAACCCTATATATATCAACATTTCTACAAGTTATCTGAAAATTAGTTATACATTAGTGATTTATGAATAACTCTGTACTATAATAAAGTAAAGAATAAGAGAGGTGTCATCATGTCACATAACTTAGATTTGAATGATTTAGATGATTTAACTATCCATAATTTAATTAAAGAATTAAAAAATAGAAAAAACATTATTGATCCAAAAATTATTCAATCCCATTTTGGTAAAGTAGATGAAAGATGCTCCATTGTAAGCGACAACAACAAAATTAAATATACATTAAGGGTCTATAGAGGAAATAAAGAACCTAATAGGTTTACTGTATACATTTTCTTTAAGGAAACAACACATTGTTTAGTTAGAATTGATACATTGGCAGGCAGACATGTAAATCCTGATGGAAGTGTTGCATCTAAGTCTCATATGCATATTTACAACAATAAATACGAGAAAAAAGATTCTGTTGGAATTCCAATTGATATAAAAAAATTTCCAGTGATAGATAATCTTTTTGATGTCTACTCTAGTTTTTTAAAGTATACTAATATTAAATAATTCATTTGAAAGGAGGTACGTCAATGCTAAAGGCGGATGTATTAAAGAAAGATTATATTGAATGGTTTTCAAAAAAAATTGAATTTAAAAATCTTGAAGAGAACTTAGTTAGAATTGACGTACCTTTCCAAGACAACATGAATGATGATATAGTTTTTTATGCTGAACTAGATAGCAATACAGACACTATTATATTAACTGATGATGGCTATACATTATTCAACTTAGAATCTTCAGGCTTAAATATAAAAGGCAGCAAAAGAAGAAAGAAAATCTTCTTTGATAATCTAAGTTCTTATGGTGTAAACTTTAATCAAAAAACCGAAGAAATATATACTACTTGTAAAATAAAAGAATTTAGCGAAGTTAAACATAGATTCCTGCAATGTTTAATTTTTGTGAATGATATGTATTTATTAAGTGAGGGTAATGTTAAGCATATTTTCGCTGAAGATGTTGAAAGAGTACTAGATAATAACGAAATAATTTATACTAAAGATTTAAGTATCATTGGTAAATCAGGTATGACTCATAAATTTGATTTCTTGATATCTTCAACAAAGAATAAACCTGAAAAGTTTATAAAAACTATATCAAGTCCGAATAACTCAATGGTTATCAAAGCTCTTGTAACTGATGTCAATCAAGCTAAATTAGTTAAAAGAGAAAAGCCGAATAAAATTATCGCTATATTAAATGATAAAGAAAAAGAAATATCAAGCTCATCTGAAAATCTTTTAGAGGGTTCAGGAGTTTCATTTATTAAGTTTAAAGATCTTAATAAAAACATAGATTTATTGCGTAATAATGCATAAACCCACAGTTTAAACTGTGGGTTTATTTAATATACAAATTCAAAGTTAGTCATAGCTTCATCAATGCTATCTTGTGTTATTCCTATGTACTTCAATGTGATTGCTTCACTGCTATGATTAAATATCTTCTGCAGCGTAGCTACGTCTTTCGTTCCTTTGTAATAATGATATCCAAATGTTTTTCGCATCGAGTGAGTACCGATTGATTCCAGGTCAAAATAATCTGTTAGTTCTCTTAATATCTTATATGCCATATCTCGACTAATCGGCTTATTAAATCCCTGTCGTGACTTAATAATAAATTCTTCTGGTGGTTTCCCTTTTATAAAATCATTTAGCGGTCTTTTTAAATTCTTATGGATTACTATTTTTCTTTGTTTACCTGTCTTTTGTTCTCTTAATCGAATTGTGTTACCTTGCACAGAAGATACTCTTAATTGAAGTATATCTGATATTCTCAGACCACAGTATATCCCAATTAAGAATAATATATAGTTGCGTTCGCTCTTCTGTTTAAGATGTCTCTCAATTGCCACGATCATATCTGGATTACGAATAGGTTCTACAAAGTTCATTCTGCATCATCCTCCATATATTCATCTATGCCAAGATAAAAAGCTAAACGGATAATAGCATCATTCTTTACTTCATAGTATTTTGTTTTGCCGATACCTAAATCTGTATAGATTTCAAAGTCGATACCTCTTTCATCCTGAAGATATTTATTGACGATAATATACTTCTCATCAGGCTTTAAATTATCAACCGCTTCATGCACTCTTTTCAATAATACTTCTCTTTCTTTTAACATCTGTTCACGTTTAATATTCTTATCTGCACTAACCTCAATCTTATTAAGTCCTGATACTGTTGAAGGTGGAATAAAACTGAATGATTGCGTTACAGATGGCATACTTCTTAAAGGTAATAAGTTTAATAGTTTGTTATAGCGTTTGAATATACGGTAAACATTTCTTCTTGTTTTAATAAAGTCCAGGTTTTTCATCTCAGTTAATAACGATGTCATTAGCACCCTCCACATTTCATGTTATAATATATATGTCGTATATATAAAACATGCATCGCGTGAAGCGGTGCTTTTTTTATATTCATTTTATTTTTGAGATGCTTGTAACGCTTCTAATTCTTTTATTTTTAATATGATTACCTCATAGGCGTGTATTTCATCTTTATAGTTTTGCTGATCATTCATACAATCCTCATATCTACCTTTCAGAAATTCTTTTAATTCATTAATGACATTAATAGAGTCGTTCTTTTTATCATACCTAACATTCTGTTTAATGATTTTATCTTCAATGCTTTTACTTATCTTTGTACTATCTAATGCAATTGTTTTAATTGGTTGATTGAATAATATGTTACTTTGAATCGCTAAAACTTTATCAAGCTTATTAATTAATCTTTCCGCTTCCGTTTGTATTGGGATAATTATCTTATTGACTTCATCTTCATCAAATTTTATATTGATTGTATTTTTGTTTAAGTCTGACATTTAAATACCCTCCTTTGTTCCTCTAATCAATTTTAATGCTTCACCTATGAACGGAATCTCTTCATGTGGTTCTAATAGATCGATAACTTTTTCCACTCGTTGCTTAGTAACTCTGTTTGACTGTAAATCATCCAGTGACTTTTCAAATCCATAATCTAGTAGTTCACTAATAGATAATTTAGATTCCATCATTGTATTGCCATACTTATTTATACCTTTCATATCCCTTTGATTAAGTGTGTCAATAATCTCATCATGAATACCGTTCGCATCATGTACTTCTGCTCTTGCTGTTGGTGTAGTATCTACATTGTCATTAAGACCATTAATAACACCATTAACAACATCCATGCTAATCGGTTTAACTTCTGAATTAATATCATGTGGCATTGTGAATTCCTGTTGTTGCTCTTCTGCGATGATTGTCTTGCGTGGCACTAAATCAAATACTTGTCCGTCTAAATTAATTGTGTTCATTATTATTCTCTCCTTTTAATTCTTTTATTTTTGCTGTAACTAGTAATGTAGCTTCACGTGTTTCTTCTAAAGTCATTCCCATGTTCTTAGGTGAAAAGGTTGTATGAAGGAAGTCTATGTCCCAGAACATCATTCCTTGTTTCAAATGATCCATTAGTATCATCATTTCATCTCTATTAATATCTTTATCCTTATAAGCCTGTAGCACTGTAATCAAATCCTCTATACTTCTTATATCTAATCCATCTAATAAGATTATTCCCTCAGACATCGTTACACTCCCTAGTCAACATATTTTGGTTTAGGAATAGCAGGAATCCACATATGTGGATTGTAGTTAATTTCATATCTGTATTTACTAACGTTTTTAACATCCATATCTTCGACAACATATGAAACATTATCAGATAAACCGATAATATGTTTTTGATATTGTCCTTTATCATTTTCTACAACCACTTCTAATTGCTTATCTTTTCTATCTGCTTTAATCGACATACGACCTGACATCTGAAAGATGATGTCATTCTTGATTGCATTGATCACAGTTACTTTTCTTACCGTATTAAAATTATCAGACTCCTGTGATAAGTTCTCTGTTACCCTGTCCGCTTCTGTGCCACAAGCTGTGAGTAATAACGTTGTTACTAGTAATGTCGTTCCTAATATTTTCTTCATTACTCAATCCCCCTACCATAATCGTATATTTTTAAATACTACGCTTATAACATCTTTATTTTTATATTTTATTACGTCATATCTATAAGGTGGTTCATACCCGTTTGGTCTTAATTCTTTTCGTAATATTTTTCGCAATTTTCTATTTGCTGAATACCTATTGAATGCTCTCGTCCAATACAACTGATGAAAACCTTTGTCATTTA
>CAACWL010000152.1_pt1 | contig 15507 bp, 14 predicted proteins | sample 2275641 | NCBI WGS metagenome assembly CAACWL01 (sample SAMEA5312462, study PRJEB27640) | indoor metagenome | biome: indoor environment; feature: uncontrolled; material: polymer tiles stone | place: Germany | collected 2014-07-07 | reverse complement strand
GCTAGAATCATATGAATACCCGCAGCACGTGCTTTCTGTGCAATACGTGCGATAGCATGCTCTACATCTTGCGGAGACATCATCATTAAATCCGCTAACTCATCGATTACGATGACAATCTTCGGTAAACGCTCTACATAACTTACCTTCTGATTATAAGCAGTAATATTACGAACATGAATATCTGCAAATATTTTGTAGCGACGTTCCATCTCTTCAACGACCCATTTTAAACTTTCTGTCGCTGCCTTCACATCTGTTATAACAGGAGCGATTAAGTGCGGTAAATCATTATACGGCGCAAGTTCTACCATCTTCGGATCGATCAATAACAATTTAAGCTCGTTCGGATTATTTCTATATAATAACGAAACTAATATCGAATTGATACAAACAGATTTACCAGAACCTGTAGCACCAGCGATTAAACCGTGCGGCATCTTAGCAAGATCCATAATCATAGGCTCGTTATTAATACGAGCACCAAGTGCTACTGTAAGTTTGCTCTCCGCAAATTTCATCTTCTTACTGAATAAAACTTCGCTTAAATTTACATTACGCGTTTCAACGTTAGGTACTTCTACACCTACAAGTGAAGTGCCTGGAATCGGTGCTTCAATACGAATATCTTTAGCAGCAAGTGCCATCTTAATATCATCCTGTAAATTTGTAATGCGAGAAACTTTCACACCTTTTTCAACTGACAGTTCAAAACGTGTAACGGATGGACCGACGACAACATTTTCAACCTTTGCCGGAACATTAAAGTGATAGAAAGCATCATCCAGCTGTGCTTTATGTTCTTCTACCCACATTTCATCGCGTTCTACCTTATCTTCAGGATTTAATAGAGAAACCGGTGGTAACAAATATTTTGGACCGATACGTTTCGTCGGTTCTTTTTTCACCGGGTATCCGTTGTTGCTCACAATGTGGTTAGATTGAGGTTGTGATGCAATTGCAGTAGTTGATATATTTTCTTCTTTTACTGTTTCAATATCTTTATCTACTTCTTCTATTTCTTTTACTTCTTCGACTAGGTTATGATCTTCCTGAACGATATTTTCCTCTGTCGTACCCTGCTGTTCAAATGACTGCTGAATATCAACTGCAGGAGAATATTCAGCTTGTCGTTTTTTATCCAGTAAACGACGTTTATCACTTGGTGTCATGACGACATTGAATGGTGACACTTTCTTTTTAGGTTGTTGTGCTGATGAGATAACGGCTTGCGGCTGATGATCACGAATGTTTGCTTTAATCTCATTATTTTCAACTTTAACGTATTGTCCTGAAGATAAATGCTGATTGATATTACCAGTTACAACGCTTTGTTCTGCTTCATTTGTTTCATCTAATTGATCACTTTCATCAATTGTTAACTCAGGTTGAGTCACTTCTTCTGTATTTTCAGGAATAAGAACAGGTTCAAATGATGCATGCGCTTTTGTAGTATCCAATTCAACAATTACGTCTGTTTCTTCAGTAGCATCTAATTCAACGAATGCTTCGGTATCTTCTTCTGTTTCAATAAACGGAATAACGGGTTCTAAAGAACCTTCATCAACTGCTTCAGCCTCAGAAACTACTTCATCGACCTCTGACGTTTGTTTGAAATCCGGTTCAAGTATCGGTTCTAAAGATTTTGAGTGTGCTGTATGTTCATCTGTTGTTTCGATAGTTACTTCTTCTGATTCATCTTCTTTATATTCTAAATCTTCATCAATCATCTCATAAGAAACATCATCGATTTCAATCAGTTGCTCTTCTACGGGTTCGAAAGTCACATTCTCATCTAAAAATTCATCTTCTGTTGATGTCTGTTCCAATGATTCAACGTCACTCTCTAAAAGTGTTACTTCTTTCACTTCAGCAATTTCTTCTTTACCATCTTCAGCAGTTTCATCTTCATAACTTTCTTCTTCTGCTTCAATAATTGTTAAACGCTCAGCATTAGCAGGATTGAATGGTGTCTTTGTAGAATAGGTATATCTTTCACCTTCAGAAATAGTGATGGCTTCTGTTTCATCAATACTTTCTTCTATTTCATGTTCTTCTATTTCACTGACATCTATTGCCATAATATCTTCTTCACTGTCTTCAGTTAAATCAATATGATTGATAACGGGTTCGTGTGCTACAACATCTTCCTCTATAATCGTTACACGTTCGTCAAATTCAGTTGTTTCCGGTTCAGCATGAACATATTCAACATCACTTTTATCTTCACGCATCATCGATGATATTTCTAATTCCTGAAGTTTCTTGAGTTCACGTTCTTGTTCAAACGCTTTTTTACGCTGTAACTTTTTCTCACGTTCTCGCCTAATTTCAGCTACAATTTGAGAGGCATAGACATTCTCAATATTGACAGTATTATCTTCTTTGCGATGTGTCGGATTTGCAGGTCTTGATGCTACAGTTTTCTTACCCTGTATCGGTTGAATCGGTTGCTTTAAATATGACGGATCTTTTCTTGGCTTCGTACCATAGACAGCTGAAGGTACTACAGATGCTTTAAATTTAGGCTGATGCACACTATATTGTTTCTCACTGAATGTCTGGGCACTGTCAGTTTTATGAATACTACTTCGGTTATTCTTCGGTTGATAAGAAGTATACTTTGGTGCATCGTTTAATCTTGTCTTAGGCTGATAACGATCAATATCTTCATTATTACTTAATGATTCAGTGCGGTCTGTATGAAATGATTGCTGTTCGCTATTTCTACCTCTTCTTCTTTCACGTCTTGGAACGTAATCAGAGGAAAATGATGCTCTAATTTCTTCTGTGTTAACACTTTCATTTTGAGCAATATATGTTTCACGACGAGGTTGAACCGGTTCAATATATTCATGCTTATGATCTGTAATCTTTGTCTCATTAACATTATCTAGTGTACGATGATGTTCTGCTGTTTTAATATTTTCTACATTAAGTGGAAATCTGAATTTCCCTCGTGGTCTGTGATAGACATCTTCTTCATGTGTTTGATCGTGCGTATCTTCTGTTTTCTCTGATGATTCTCCAAATAGTTTATCAAACCAACTCATGTTATCACCCTATTCTGCTTTAAAGAAGTCTTCGCCAATCTCACGCGAATCATCTAGAACTAAAATACCTTTTTTCTCTTCAGAATCTGTTAATCCTAATTCACGTTCCGAACAAATCATACCTTTTGAAGGTACGCCACGTAGCTCAGCATCTTTAATCTGCATACCGCTAGGCATTACAGCACCAACTTTAGCGACAACAACTTTCTGACCTTGTGCGATATTTTTTGCTCCACAAACAATCTGTAATTTTTCAGTGCCAACATCAACTGTTGTAACATTTAATTTATCAGCATCAGGATGTTTCTCACATGTTTCAACATAACCTACAACAAACTTAGGTGATAAATCTACTTCTAATGGTGCGTCTAATCCTTTTTGTAATAATAGGTCATTAATTTTAGACATTAAATTTTCATCTAACTTCACTTGTCCATTTGTATCTAATCCTAATGATTCAACACCACTAACGTTATACCCTACGACTCTGCCATCTTTTTTTATCGTGATGATGTCACCGTTCGTTACATATTCAAATGGTCCATCTACTGGTTCTAATGTGATAAATAAATAATCTCCAACGACTTTGTTATAAAAAATATTCATATGATTGCTCCTTAAGGTTTGTATTATTATTCTTTATCTATTATATGCTTTATTCAATCGTTTTTCTTAAAAAAATCAATTAAAAATAACAGAAATATTACACTCAATATAATATAATGATAGCATCATTTTTTGTCTTTTTGTTGTGTTTGTTGTTTTTGTTGTGCTTGCTCTGCCATAAACTTCTGACGGTTACTTTCTATACGCTTAATTGCTTCCTGATCGCGCTTTGCATTATTCTTGCCTAATATAAATACAGGTGTTAACACATCGTCTTTATACTGGAAAGATAAAGATGTAATCGGTACGAGTCCATTCGCAAAGAAAGTCATCATCATTTGTGCAAGTACGTCATATCCCGTTTCATTTTGAATATCAGCGATTATCAAAACATCTGCATGAGGTGTAGCAACTAACATTTCTCCGGTGATGCGTGCTTCAAAATCTTTTAACAGCTGCTTGTTTAATATGCGACTTGCGTCATAACCATCATTGGCATTAAAGAAGTAATATGTATTGCCAGAGACAACATCTGTTTTATAAGTCGTTTTTAACCCTTTCACATTAAATAAAGCTTGTTCTTTAATGTGTGTTTCATCTATGCTTAATTCTTTTTGAATCTCAGCATCTATTAAGCGATAAGTCTTGCCTAAATCTATTGCGTAATAAATATTTGTTTCTGCCGTATGTTTTGTAATTAAAAACGGCACATCATTTTGTGCTTTAGGAAAACTCGTCGAACGAATAACAGGCATGATCTTCGCACCTTCCGGTAAAGTCGTATTTCCCATCGCCTGAATTGTCTCGTTGATATAATATAATACTTCTTCAATAATGCTTTCTTTCTTCTCTTTATATTTAGCTGCAACAGGTGCGAGCTTTATTGTTAAACCTTTATTGTTATCAAGACGCTCTACGCGTAATGTTTCTTCTTTACGGTCAAACTTTGTTGAAACGATTGATTTATCTAATGATTCAGTCAATCGATCTCTTATTTCAAAAACATTCATATTCTCACTCCTCACATAACTTTCATTGTACAATAAAACCACTACCGTTTAAAGCAACGCGTAGTGGTTAGTATATTTTATAAACTTTGAATAAATTCGTTTACTTGATCTTTTGTTTTTCTATCTTTCGATACAAAGCGTCCGATCACTTCAGAATCTTTAAATGCGATAAAGCTCGGAATACCCATCACTTCATATTCTACCGCTAAATCAATAAATTCATCTCTGTCGATAGAAATAAACTGGTACTCTGGATTTTCTGCTTCAATTTCAGGCATTAACGGATCAATAAAATGACAATCCGGACACCACGTTGCAGTAAACATTGCTATCGTTGGTTGTGTAATCGCCTCTCTAAATGCTTCAACATGCTCTATCTTTTTCATTAAGTTAACCTCCTGTGTTAATCTTTTGTTCGCCGGCTTTAATAATATTAGCTCGGCTCATCGTTATATATACAATATAACTGATAACACCGGGTAAAAGGAAATGAAACAGTCCGATCTGCATCCATGTTGTTAAACTACTACCCATCGTTTTGATTGTCATAATCTGTCCTACGAAACCACTCGTCCCCATCCCAGCACCTGCAGCCACATTTTTCATCGGCCAAAGCATCGTCATGATAGGCGCTACAATAATACTGGCGATTACAGGCGGCACTAAAATAAATGGATGTAACATGTAGTTTGGAATTTGAATCTTACTCGTTCCAATACCATGAGCAATCAAACCTTGTATACCGTTATCTTTAAAACTTGTCATCGCAAAACCGATCATATGACAACAGCAGCCGATTGTAGCAGCCGCTGCTGCTGTTCCGTTAATACCTAACATCAGGGCTAAAGCTGCACTCGAGATTGGACTAGATAAAGTAAGTCCAAAAATAAGAGAAACAAGAATTCCCATAAGTAACGGCTGTTGGTCTGTGGCAAATGAAATAAATTCACCTAGTGACAACATAAATGCCTGAATAAATGGTCCTACAAGCTTGGCAATGATTGCTCCGATTACTAATGTTAAGAGCGGTGTCAATATAATATCAATCTTTGTTTTACCGCTATAAAATCTACCTAGCTCAGCTGTTGCAAGACTGACCACATACGTTCCAGCAGCCCCACCTTGCTCATAGCCATACATACCAGTTACAGCACTCGCAAATATGACCATTGGCTTTGCACCTAAACCAAATGCAACGGCAACACCTACTGCTGCACCGGTATAAAGTTTTGCCAGTTTACCGATTTCTATCAATAATGAAGTGTCGAGAAATGGCTTTAATTCTGTTCCTACAGTTTCTAATATAAGACCGATAATCAACGAACAGAATAAACCTAATGCCATAAAGCTCATTCCATCAACAAACCAACGTTTAAGTAATGCTTTCAAACTGCCAGCTCCTTTAATATCATTTTCATTATCATAGCACAAATGTATTTAATAATAACATATGTTAATTGATTCTATTGAGATAAAGATATGCGCTTTTTCTTTAATCACATAAAAAAATCATTCATCTGCATATGCAAATGAACGATTCAATTAAATCGATATAATGTTTAAGAAACGCTGTAAATGTTCAGACTTTGGATTTGTGAAGATTTGTTCTGGATGATCCATTTCTTCAATATGTCCATCATGGATAAACGCCACTTTATCGGCAACACTTCTTGCGAATGCCATTTCATGCGTAACAATCACCATCGTCATGCCTTCGTCTCTTAATCCTTTAATCACTTTTAATACGTCTTGAACAAGTTCCGGATCAAGTGCTGATGTTGGCTCATCGAACAGCATTACTTTCGGATTCATCGCAAGCGCTCTTGCAATCCCTACACGCTGTTGCTGTCCACCAGAAAGAGAAATTGGATACTGATCTTTTACATGTAATAGATCAACTTTTTCAAGTAAGTTTACGGCGATTTTTTCCGCTTCGACTTTACTCATGCCTTTCACTTGAATTAATCCTTCCATTACGTTTTCAAGTGCAGTCATATGCGGAAACAGCTGAAAGTTCTGGAATACCATACCTGTTTTCTTACGCACTGCAATTTGTGATTTTTTGTTGTTTGCTGTGTAAGATACACCATCAACAGTCACAGTTCCTGATGTTGGAATTTCTAATGCATTCATTGTTCGCAGTAACGTCGTCTTTCCTGACCCACTACGACCAATCAGTACTACAACTTCACCGTTCGCTACTTCAAGATCAATATCTTTCAGTACAGTTTTTTCACCAAATTTTTTAACTAAATTTTGTATTGAAATCATCGCTGATACTTCCTTTCAACACGTGCTTCATAAATACTTTGAATGATTGAAACGATGAAACAAACAACCCAGTACATGATCGCCACTAATGTATAGATCGATAAGAATTCGTATGTCGTCGATGCAACTTGTTGTGCGTTACGGAACATTTCAGCTACTAATATATAACCTAATAATGAAGTATCTTTAATTAAGCTTAAAAATGTATTACCTAAAGCTGGTGTTGCTGTACGAATTGCTTGTGGTAATATAATACGTTGCATCGTTTTTTTGGGGCTCATCCCAATTGAATAAGCCGCTTCAGTTTGTCCGTGTGGTACAGATAATATACCACCACGAATTATTTCAGATCCATAAGCACCAACATTTAAACTTAACGAAATAATTGCTGCTGTAAGTGAACCGAGTTTAAATGCCTGATCGGGGTCTCCTGTAACCAGACGGCCGATTTCAGGAATCCCGAAGAAGATGATAAACATCTGAACAAGCATCGGTGTACCTCGAAAGATTGATACGTATACACGTGCTGGAATGCGTAATAATTTACTGTTAGAAATACGCGCAAGTGCTGTAAATATCGCAATAATAAATCCTAATATAAACGTAACAATCGCAATCGGAATCGAATATTTGACTAAACCCCAAAGCATTGGCTCAAAAGCTTGAGCCGCTGCATTCAGGGCATGGGACATTTCTTCATTAAGGACGAGTGACATCTTCACCGAACCATTTTTCACTGATTTTTTTCATTGTACCGTCTTTTTGTAATGCATCTAATGCTTTATCGAAGTCTTTAATGATTTTCTCATCTGTTTTCTTATTAAATACAAATCCTGATTGTGTTTTCTCAGCGTTACCTTCAACAATTTTGATATCAGCATTTTTCTTTTGTTTTAAGTAATCTAATACTGAAATTTTATCGTTAAAAGTTGCTTCCACACGATTAGATAATACCATTTCCATCGCCTGGTTAAATCCTTCAACTGAAGTTACTTTAGCGCCTTTTTCTTTCGCTAATTTACCGTAGTTTGAAGTTAAAGTTTGTGCTAATGCACGGCCTTTAACGTCATCAAATGATTTAATATCTGAATTTTTACGTGTCACCAATACACCTTGTGTATATGTGTAAGGTTTAGAGAAGTTATATTTCTTCTTACGGTCTGCATCCATACCTACCTGGTTTGCAATCGTATCGAAACGACCTGAGTTAAGTCCTGAGAACATTGAATCCCATTGTGTTTCTACGAATTTCACTTTGTATCCTGCTTTTTTCGCTACTGCTTCTGCTACTTCCACATCAAAACCTGTTAATTTATTGTTCTTATCATGGAAAGTAAATGGTGCATAAGTACCTTCTGTTCCAATCGTAATTTCTTTCTTGCTGTCTTTTTTATCTGAGTCATTGCTACCACATGCCGCTAAGATAAATAATGCTGTAAACAATAATGCTAATAATTTTTTCAATTTTCCATTCTCCTATTCTTATCAATTTACTCGGAATAGATTTTATTTTAAAGCATTTTAATTTTAAGTCAATAAAAAGATACTCAAGATTAGATAATAAAAATAGGATGAAGCAAATATTATCGCTTCATCTCTATAAAAAGCAAACTATTAATTCATCTTTAAATATTCAATTTTTTTATCATTGACATCTTTAAGTAATGCAAGCAGTCCATTACGAGCTGCATAATAGTCGCGAATATCAAAAATCGTGTGATTTGAATGAATATAACGTGCTGGCACACCGATTACTGCTGTCGGTATACCATGTAATGCTGTGTGGATAACGCCACCATCCGTACCACCTGGCGAAGTATAAAACTGATGTTTAATATCATTTGTTTCATAGATTTCTTCCAGCCATTGTTTAAATGACGGCTTCAAAATCATCGTTCTATCAATTATTCTAACAAGTGTTCCTTCACCTAGTTTACCATTCGCATTACTTCCTGCAGTATCATTTGCTGGTGAACAATCAACGACAAATGCTAAGTCGGGTTTGATCATGTTTGCAGATGGCCCTGCACCACGCAGTCCAACCTCTTCCTGCACGTTAGCACCAACATATAGATCAAATGGTAAATCTGTATCTTTCAGTTGTTCAAATAAGTCAACGATGATTGTGCATCCATAACGATTGTCCCATGCTTTACATAGGAATCTGTTCTCAGTCAATTGTTCAAAATCAACTGCCGGAACGATTGAATCACCGATTTGAATGCCCATTGCTAATACCTGTTCTTTACTTTCAGCTCCCACATCAAGCAGCATATCTTTAATTTGCGGTGTTGCTTCCTTACCTGTTCTAAAATGTGCTGGCACACTGCCAATTACACCACTATATTCTTTGCTGTCACGCGTTAATACTTTCATTTTTTGGGCTTGCAGGACATCAGCTGGCCACCCACCGATTTCTGTGAATTTAAGTAATCCTTTTTCTGTAATATCTGTTACCATGAATCCAACTTCATCCATATGTGCCGCAATCATGATGCGTTTAGCATTGTCCTGTTTTGATTTCTTTACGAAGAAGACGCCACCTAAACCATCTTGTAATACTTCGTCCGCTAGTGGCGATAGTCTTTTTATCAGATAATCACGTACGAGACGTTCGTGTCCTGGGGCACCATGTAGTTCAGTTAATGTTTTTATCGTATCTAATAGTTGTTCTGTCATGTTTTTTTGCTCCTTATGGTAGAATATAATCAAATCGTTAACCTAAAAGTTATACGCAATGCATTCAAATTTATTGATGAGAGGACTTTTAACTATGAAAAAATATCAAATCATCATTCCCGTTATTGTAGTCACTGGTATTATCGCTTATCAACTACGTCATCATATGACGATGCAGCACCCTGAAACTCTGCTACAACAAGTGCTGACAAATTTCGATCACGCCACAGGTTCAGCTATCGTATATGAACCAGAAAAACAAGAAAAGTTTGGTCAGATCTCTCACATTTATCGCGGTATCATTAATACGCAGGATAAAGATTACGAATTTACTGTCGATGCTTATACCGGTGAACTCATCGACACTATAGAAATATAATCTAATTTTAAAATCTGTTATGTATTTGAGGCACAAAATTTATTGTGCTTCTTTTTCTTTTGTTGTTTTTAAGTAATCGAATGATTTTTTTATGCGGTCAAGGCCTTCTAATAATTTATCTTCACTACACGCTACATTAAATCTAAAATGTATACTTGTAGATAGTTCGTAAGTATTACCGATACCCGTCGCAATCTTACCGACATGCTGTAAGGCATCCTGTACTTCCATCTCACTAAATCCACTCTTCTCGAAATCAATCCAGGCTAAAAATGTAGCATCCGGCTTCTGGAAAAATAGACAATCAGACAGATGATCTGCAATGTAGTCTTCTACGAGTGTCATATTATTATCGATATGCTGATTAAGCGCATCTACCCAGTCGCCACAATCTAAGTAAGCGGTCTGGATTACAGTTAGTGCTACTAAATTTACTGCCGCTAAACCATAAACAGACATCACTTTCGTATTAATTGTCTCGCGTATATATTTATCTTTTGTTATAAAGTATGCATGCGGAATACCAGAAACATTAAATGTCTTACCTAAACATGTCGTCACTAACATCTGCTCATAATCCTGCATGTATTTTGCAAGTGTTTCATGTTGACCACGACGCACAAAATCCATATGAATTTCATCAGCAATGATATACACATTATATTTCTTACAGATTTCAATAATCTTTAAAAGTTCCTGCTCAGAAAACACTTTACCTGTTGGGTTATGTGGATTGCATAATAAGAACACTTTATTTTGAGGCATCTGACAAAGATATTCAAATTGTACAAAGTCCATCGTGTATTCGTAGCCATCAAAGTAAAGTTCACTTTCTACGATCATACGTTTATTACCGTTAATCAGATTGATAAAGTTGTTATAGGAGGGCGTATTAAGGATAACACCTTCACCTTCATTAGTCAGGATACGTATTGCTTCTGTCACAGTAAAAAGCACTGATGGTGAATAGAAGAGATCTTGTTTAAGAATGTTTGTATTAAATCGGTTACTATACCATTGTTTAACCGGCGTATAGAAAGCATCATTCTTCCAGCTCGTGTATCCGAAAATTCCGTGTTCCAGACGATTAGCGATAGACTTTGTAATCTTTTCCGGCGTTTTAATATCCATATCTGCTATCCAGAATGGCATTAAATCTCTACGCTGATAGATTAATGGAATCATTTCAGTTTGAACTGCATTTGTATTTAAACGGTTAACATTTTCATTAAAGTTATACATAGTTTCCTCCAGTTCAGAAAATTCTCTCAATATATCTAGTCTACACTAAATAAAGTATAAAAAAAAGATGAGACACTTATAATGTCTCACCATTTAATAATTCTTCAAATGTTATTTAAAACTTGCTTCAAGTCGGTTGATTCTAAAGCCTTTAGCAGAAAATTTCTCTTCATACTCTGTCTTAATATTATCAGCAGGTTCATTGTCATGCAGATTTAAATTGATATTTTTAAGTTTCATCCCAAACTGACTCATACTTTCAATCGAAAATTCAAACAGTCCTTGATTATCTGTCTTGAAGTGAATTTCTCCCTCATCTTTCAGGATAGTCTTATATACCGATAAGAAATTAGCATGCGTTAAACGACGTTTGGCATGTCGTGTCTTCGGCCATGGATCCGAAAAGTTTAAATAGACGCGGTCAATTTCTCCAGGATTAAATATTTCAGTCAGCTTCTCAGCATCAACCGTCAATAATCGTAAGTTTTTAATATCCTGCTCTATCGCTTTTTCTACAATACGAATCATTACATTCTTATCACGTTCAATACCGATATAATTGATTGCTGGATTTGATTTTGCCATCTCAGTAATAAATCGACCCATACCGCTTCCGACTTCTATATGAATCGGCTGAACTTTTTCAAACCATGATGTGATATTGTCTTTTTGTGACAAGTCGATACTTACAATATCACGATGTTCAAGCATATAATCCTCTGCCCACGGTTTATTACGCATTCTCATGTATGTTGCTCCTTTAAATAAATCTATTCTGTGTTAAAACTTCATCTAAAAACTTCAACCATTCGTTCATATCGTGGTAACGACACTTCTCCTCATACCACTGTACCATCGCAATCGCCTGTATAATCGTATACCATTTCATACGTTTCTCTAAATCGATTGTATAGTTAATACCGTAATCAGCAAGCCACGCTTCCCAGTCAACTTCTTTACTATACGTATATAAAATCATACCGATATCAATCGCAGGATCTGCAATCATCGCACCTTCCCAGTCAACAATAAACAGTTCATCCTGATCTGAAAGTAACCAGTTATTATGATTCACATCGCCATGACAGACAGTATAAAACTGACTATCTAAATTAGGCATATGTTCTTCTAAGTAAATTAAAGCTTTTCTAACCGTATGATGTGCTAATACATTGCGTGAAAGAGAACTATTAATTTTCTTAAGTAATATGTGAGGATGCATCGGTTTCATTTCTAAACGTTTTAACATGTTAAGTAAAGGTTTAGAACGATGAATTTTTCTGAGGAGTTTCGCAACACGCTTGGAACCCATTTCTTCGTGTGTCAATGATCTTCCGTTCTTCCAATGTTGAGCGGTAACTACCTCACCCGTTTCAATACGTTTTGTCCATACGAGCTTAGGTACGATACCCTCAGCAGATAACGCTGCTAAGAATGGCGAAGAATTTCGTTTAAGAAATAATTTGCGACCATCCTGCTCTGCCATATATGCCTCTCCAGAAGCGCCACCAGCGGAATCTAATGTCCAACCAAGCTGATAGAAATGTTCCAACATGTTCACCTCCCACAGTAGAAAAAAGAAAAGGCAATGAGAAATAATCTCTTGCCTTATTTTTAGTTCGAACGTTTTAACGACTTATTTAAATTTTATAACCTTTTATAAAAATATTCAAGTCAAACTTTTTTAAGCGCACTGAATATATGTTCAAATGTAATTCAATGTGTAATATGATGCCATTTAGACGTGATTCGTGATAATATGCTCATCAAACTTGCTTTGCAGCTGCTTCGTAATCGGACCAACCTGACCTTGATTAACATTTTCACCGTCTATCTCAGTAATCGGCATCACTTCCTGTGTCGTACTCGTTAAGAAGACTTCATCCGCATCTTTTAATGCTTTCTCATCAAATGTAAACTCTTCAAAAGCAATACCTTCAGCATCTGCAATTTGTTTAATGACACGACGTGTAATACCGTTTAAGATGAAATTATTTGCAGGGTGCGTAATGATTTTATCATCCTTAACGATGAATATATTACTTGATGCGCCTTCTGTAACAATACCGTTACGTATTTGGATCGCCTCTTTTGCACCATTGGTTACCGCTTTTTGTTTATTCATAATGTTACCAAGCAGATTCAAACTTTTAATATCACAGCGTAACCAACGTATATCTTCAGTTGTAATTGCTTTCACACCTTGCTGAAGATCTTGCATTGGTCGTTGTGCAGTATTTGTATATAACAATATATTCGGTTGAGTATCTGTTGGGTACCAATGGTTTCTAACTGCATCTCCTCTTGTCAACTGAATATAAATTGTACCGTTATCAATTTCGTTTTCAGTAATAAGCTGATTACAAATTTCGATATATTCCTCAACTGTATAGGGACTTGTAATTTCTATTTCATTTGCACTACGCATCAGTCTTTCGAAATGTTCAGTGGCTGTAAATAAAGTACCGTGGTATACGCGCACGACTTCATATACACCATCACCAAACTGGATGCCACGATCGTTATAACTTATTTTCGTGTCATCAGACACATAACTCCCGTTAATAAAAACCACCATTTTACTCACCTTCTACACACAAAGAGTGAATTGCTTCTAAATAAATTGCTGTCGCATCAAATAATTGTTTCTTGCTGATATATTCATTTTTTTGGTGCATTAAATCTTCTGAATCCTTAAACATCGCACCAAATGCTACACCCTTTTCTAAGTTACGGGCATACGTACCACCACCGATAGTATACGGTTCAGTCATATCCCCTGTTTGGTTACGGTAAGCTGTTAATAACTTTTGAACGAATGGATCATTTTTATCGACATAGTGAGGAACCTGGTGCTTTTCAATTTCAATTTCAAAGCCATCTTTAGCAATCTGTTCTTCAAATTTCTTAATTTCAGTGTCAAAATCAAAACCGTTTGGATAGCGTAAGTTTACCCCGTAATGTCCGCCATCAACGTCCGTATAACTAATCACACCGTAGTTTGTAGTTAACTGACCCATTTCTTCAGTTTCATAAGTCATACCTAGCTTCTCACCAAAGTGAGAGTCAAATAAATATGTATCACCAAAATTAACGAATGACTTTGCTTTCTTATCCAAATCTAACGTATTTAAGAAATTAACAAGATATAGACCAGCGTTCACACCTTTAAACGGTTCCATACCGTGCACTGACTTACCTTCAATTTGAAGTGAAATCTGACCATTCTCTACAAATTGTTTCCCAATTAATTTGTTGTTTAATAAATATCCTTCGAAAGCTTGAATAACTGCATCCATCTTTTCTTTAACTTCGATTTTTGCTTCTGCAAAATCCGGGACCATATTGTATCTTTCGCCAGCTTTAAATGCTTTTAATTCCACTTCCGGTGCTGTTTCGCTTTCCTCATCACTGTTTTGAATAATATCAAATGTTGTGATACCTTTTTCACCATGAATTAATGGGAAATCAGCATCCGGTGCAATCCCTAAATCCGGCATCGGTTCAGTTTCAAAATAACGGTCTGTACATTTCCATCCTGATTCTTCATCTGTACCAATAATAATGTGGATGCGTTTCTTCCAGTCTACTTTCATGTCGTCTAAAATTTTTATTGCGTAGTATGCAGCAATTGTTGGTCCTTTGTCATCTAAAGTACCACGTGCAATAATTTTATCTTCAGTTACTACAGCTTCAAATGGATTAGTATCCCAGCCACTTCCTGCAGGTACTACGTCAACATGACATAATATTCCGAAAATATCATCACCTTTCCCTGCTTCGATACGTCCAGCGATATGATCAATATCAACCGTCTCGTACCCATCACGTTGTGCTATATCATACATAAAATCTAAAGCCTTACGTGGACCTGGTCCAACTGGGTTTTCACTATCAGCTAAACTGTCATCACGTACACTTTCTATATTTAATAAACCTGTAAGGTCTTCGATAATTCTATCTTCATATTGTGCAACTTTTTCTCTCCACATAATGATTCCTCCTATTGCTTGTATAATCCTATATTACATGATACATAAAGGAATTCAAAATAATAATCGTAAAATTTACCAAAATAAAAAAGCCAGCATATGCTGACTTTGATAAAGCATAATTATTTTAATTCTTCTTTAGAAACTGCATTAGGATTTTTTTCTGCAACTTCTTTATCTGTTACAACGTGGATATTGTTTGCTCCACCTTCATCGTCGAAGTTTTGTTTTTCTTCTTCAACAGAAACGTCTTTTTTATTTAATTTATCAGCTAA
>CAACWL010000353.1_pt1 | contig 15534 bp, 17 predicted proteins | sample 2275641 | NCBI WGS metagenome assembly CAACWL01 (sample SAMEA5312462, study PRJEB27640) | indoor metagenome | biome: indoor environment; feature: uncontrolled; material: polymer tiles stone | place: Germany | collected 2014-07-07 | reverse complement strand
ACTCATAGAGGCGAATGTTTTCGTACCGTTAATCACGTATTTATCATCGATGAGTTGTGCATTCGTACTTGGTTTACCACCTCTTGTCGGGCTGCCCATCTCACTTTCTGACACAATGCGATTCATTATGGCACCATTATGAATCGCATCAATAAATTCATTCATCATTGCTTCAGACCATAAATCACCTTCAAACACTTCACCTACAATACCAAGATGCCATCCAATTGATAATGCTGTCGATTCATCGAGTTGAGCGAGTTGTCCCTGTATATAAATCAATGCTTTTATATCAGCTCCCATACCGCCATGTTCTGCCGGAAGCGTTAACTTGTGATAATCGTGTGCTATGAGCCAGTCTATCAATTTATGATTGAGCTCAGCACTAAAATCTGCATCTCGTGCACTCTTCTCAATCCATTCTCTATTCTGACGAAATAAATCACGCCATTTTCTTTCTAAATCTGTCTCTAAAAACAATGCTTCTTCCACTTCTCTCACCTCAAATAATAATACTCATTCGTCCTGCATTCTCGTATCTTTTCTCTAATGTCTTTCTTTTCACTTTTATTAATTGTTGCTTCATCGGAAAAAGTGCAGGAAGTTTAATCAATCCAAATTTTGCCCATAGTGGATCTATCATATAATAGAATTTATCATCCATACCTACAAGTAACGTAATATGTATATTCGATACAAATTCAAGTTTTCGTCCTTCAACTTTAAATTCTCTCAAAATGGGCTCAACTTTAAAATGTGTTGCATATAATACGACAGAGTGATTATTCAAAATTGCTTGTTCTAATTCTGCCATTGATTTTCCAGTACTATCTTGCGCCGTATAATAAGGTTTTAAATAATCAACCATCACGTTCGGAAATACAGTTTGATGCCGGTCCGTTTTGATGATGCGTTTCGGTCCGACATAGCCTTTAAAAGGGTTTGTTTTATGTTTCGGAATTTCAGCTAATATCTTTCTTACAGATAATTTAACACCTTTATATCTTAATCCCATCGACACTGCTACTGCTTCACACCCTAAAAGATAAAAATGCGGAAACCATTGTGTCTTTGGTTTAATGTTTAGTATTAATCTATTCAATATCATCGCCGCCTGTCTCTTCTTACCTGTAATTAAATAGCAAATTCCATGAATAATCAAATATATTGTCCACACAAAAAGAGAGACTTTCGTCTCTCTAATAATGTATTAATAACTATTTCAATTTTTGTGCTTTTGCAATAATTCCTTTAATAAATAAAGCAGAATCATGTAGTAATTTTAATTCTTTTTCATTTCATTGCCCTCCATCGCGTTATTATCATGAAACATATATAGTGCTATAATAAGCTTAAATCTTTAATCAGAATAAAAGATAAGGAGGTTAGCAATGCAACAACTTATTACTAGCGATACATTTTTATCGCCGATTCTCATTTCATTAAAAGTCGCTACAGTTGCAACATTCCTTAGTCTTATCATCGGTATAACGCTCCATCATTTTATAGGCACTAGATCATTTCCCGGTAAATCTATTTTAGAATCCCTTATCATGCTGCCTATGGTTTTACCCCCTACAGTCGTCGGGTTTATACTACTAATGCTATTCGGGAAGAAAAGCATCATTGGAAAGTTAATTGAACAACTCTTCAATCAACCAATAATATTCACAATCTATGCTGCTATTCTTGCATCAACACTTGTCGCCCTACCACTCATGTATCAGTCCCTTAAAATAGGTATCGAACAAGTACCTCAAGCAATCATCAATGCTGCAGTTGTAGACGGGGCAAGAAAAAGACAAATCTATTCAAATATTATATTACCACTTGCTAAACCGGCCTTACTCACAGGCATTTTATTATCCTTTGCCCGAGCGATCGGTGAATTTGGTGCCACACTTATATTTGCAGGTAATATTCCAGGCATCACCGAAACAATGCCAACAGCAATCTATGTTGCTATAGATAATAATGATATGCTACTCGCGTGGGGATGGGTTGCAATTATGATCATACTTTCTTTCCTGTTGATGATGACCACACAGTTACTTAGAAGATAATTTTTCTCTTAAGAAATATTGACGGCACTTTAACATATAAATCATAAAAATTCAAAAAAATGAAAGAGACAAAATTTTGCCTCTTCCATTCTTTAATTATATTAATTAACTCTATTTTCACAGCTGCCGGTTTCTACAACTTCTTTCGCTGAATTTAAACCACCTTCAACTAAATTCATAACTGCTGTTTCAGTATAGAATGCAATATGTTGAGATACTTGTACATCTTCACGTGCGATTAATTCTAACAATACTTTATCTTCAATTTCTTTATCTCTGAAATCTTTTGGGAAGTATGGTGCTTCATTTTCATACGTATCTAATGCAGCAGCTGCTACTTTTCCTGAATTTAATGCATCAAGTAGCGCTTTAGTATCGACAATACCACCACGTGCAGTATTAACGAAATAGACTCCGTCTTTCATTTTAGCGAATAAATCTGCGTTGAACATATACGTATTATCTTTTGTAAGCGGCATATGAATAGAAATTAAATCTGCCTGACGCACCGCTTCTTCCAAAGTATCTGTGTACGTTAAAAATGCTTTAGCATCTTCATTTGGATACAAATCATAACCAATCACTTTCGCGCCAAACCCGTTAAGAATGCGTCCTGTAATACTACCAATTCGACCGGTACCGATAATTGCAACTGTCATTGAACGCATTTCTTTACTAATAATCGTTTTATGCCATGTAAAGTCATGCGCTCTTACTTTACGCTGAATCTTTTCGGTATTTCTGATAATATTCATCGCTGCGGTTACTGCATATTCAGCAATTGCATTTGGTGAATAACTTGGTACATTCGAAATGATTAATCCATGTTGCGAAGCTAAATCTAAATCAAACATATCGTAACCTGCTGAACGTTGTGCAATTTGCTTAATACCTTTATTTACCACTATTTCATACAATGTATCATCAAATTGCGCTGTCTGACTCGTTGTTACAGCATCGTATCCATCTAATAAATCTACCGTTTCCATTGTTAATGGACCTTCATTAAAAGTTACTTCAACTTTTTCTTTTTGTGCCCACGCTAAGGCTGCTTCTTTTTCGTCTTCTCTAGTACCAAACATTAATATTTTCATGCATCAATTCACTCCTCATTCTCCAGATTGAAATTTGAACACTTCAGGACTATATATTTTAAATTTAAGACATAAAGTATTCACGATCACTCCTGTAATAACAGGAATTACAATATAAGCTAATGCAAGTATAACTAAATTTAATCCTATATTTCCATCCATAAACTTCAATGCATTAATCGGACCAACTAATCCAGAGTAACCAAATCCTGCTGAAGCTGGAGTGCCCTGAATATTGAAAATGGCACCAGCCAATCCACTCATTGCAGCTGTAACTGCAATCGGTAAAATGATGATTGGATATTTAATTAAGTTTGGCATCATCATTTTCATCGCACCCATTAATATTGCTAATGTAATACCAGATTTATTTACTTTAAGAGAGCCAATAACAAGCATTGTCGCTGCAGCTGCAACACCTAAATTTGCTGCACCTGACGCCATACCTGAAATTCCGATAGCCATTGCAATCGCTACAGTCGAAATTGGAGAAATGATTAAAATACTGAATACAATAGCGATGAGTACACACATTAATACAGGTTGTAGATTTGTAAAACTATTAATTAACTGTCCTAAAGTACTTGTAATTAATTTAACATATGGCAATGATAATATACCGATGAGTCCTGCTAATCCACCGGCGATAATCGGTAATAAGATGATATTCAATGAACCTAATCTATCTTTAATCCACAAAATAATTAAGACTGAAACTGATGCCGTTAACATCGTATTGATTAAGTCCCCTATACCTACTAACATCCACGCTTTATCCTGGAATACTGCAGCACCACTACCAACGAATGCTGCTGTTCCGACAATTACAGTTTGTATTGGATTTAATTTAAACTGCATCGCAATCAGTACACCCACAATTACAGGGACTGTAAACTGAATACCAACGACTACATTTAACAATGTACCGAAAAACGGATGAAACTGCATTAAATACTTAAATAATTCCCCTAGAATTGCGTTTGGAATTAAACCAACGACGATCCCTAACGCAACACCATTTAAAACTTTGAATAAAAACGATCTAACTGTGAGTTTTTGCTGAACTTCTGTCATGAAAATGACCTCCCCATTTTTTCATTTTAAATTTATTTTTTCATAAACAATATTTTTAATATCTCCTACGTCATTAATATATCATCTTGTGAATAAATTCACAAACAATTTTTATTATCGTTCTATTTATAAAATCTATAGTAAAAAATTAGTTTTTATACCATAATTAATTTATCGCTGATATTATCACGCTGCGACTTGAAATAAATTGTATTACTCTGTAGACTGAAATTAATACTATATATAAAGGAGACTTACATTATGTCTAAATCAACACCACATATTAAACCGGAAAACAATCCAATCGCAGAAACTATTCTTTTACCAGGAGATCCATTACGTGCAAAGTTTATCGCTGAAACGTATTTAGAAGATGTCGTTCAATTTAATGAAGTACGTAACATGTTTGGTTATACAGGAACGTATAAAGGGAAAAAGATTTCAGTTATGGGAACAGGAATGGGTATCCCATCAATCGGTATCTATTCATATGAATTAATTCATACTTTCGGTGTTAAAAACTTAATTCGCGTAGGTTCATGTGGCGCAATGCAGGAAGGTATTAATGTATATGATGTAATCATTGCTCAAGGTGCATCAACTGATTCAAATTATGTAGCACAATATGGTTTACCAGGACACTTTGCGCCAATCGCTGATTACAGTTTATTAGCGCGTGCGAAACAATTAGCTGATGAAAAAGGCGTTCCAAACCACGTTGGTAACGTATTATCATCAGATATTTTCTACAATGCTAACAAAGAAGCTACTGATAAATGGCGTTCAATGGGTATTTTAGCTGTTGAAATGGAATCTGCTGGTCTTTATATGAATGCAGCGTACGCTGGCGGAGATGTGAAGGCATTAGGAATATTTACAGTAAGTGATCACTTATTAACACATGAAGAAACTACACCCGAAGAACGTCAAACTTCATTCACAAAAATGATGGAAATTGCTTTAGAAATCGTTGAATAATCTTTAAAATATCTTTAAAATATTCTTAAATACATCTTAATTTATACTAAAAGCACCTTGATACTTAAGTATCAAGGTGCTTTTAAACTATCTTTTTAAATCTTATTTTGTCTTTCTTTTACTTTTTCAATTTGCTGGTTTACAAAATCTACAAACTCCTCTGCATCACCTTTTGTAATATTCGTCATCGGAATGCCACCCATATGAAAATCTAACAACACGCCATCGTCTGTCACAGATGCATCATTCATTTCATTATAACCTACAACACGCTCATAAACTTTCTCACCCATATCGACATTCATAAATAATCTTTCATTCGTTGTAATATATGCACCACTAAATTCAGATGTTTCTCCGACTTGAAAATGTACAGTACCATAAATCTCTGGTCCTAATTGTTCGGTTGGGAATAATTCAGATGCTGTAATTTGTCTAAACTTGTTCATCATGTCACTCCTCTAAAAATTATATTTTTATAGTTTTGTTATTTTATCTATATACTATACCCCACTTACTATTAGGTAATCTCATCTTTTTTAACACTTAATTAAAAATATATTGACGTTGACGTGTTGTTACCGTTATCATTAATTGAAAATGATTATCATTAACAACAGGGAGATGTCTTATGAATAAAAATATTTTAACTTCTGTTTTACTTACCGGTACTTTATTGCTCACAGCTTGTAATGCTACTGAGCAAAATACAGATACTGCTGATAAGAAGCAGACTGGAACTAAAAAAACAGTAGATTTATCAAAAGAGACTGAAGCTTACAAAGCATTTACAGTAGAACAAATCGATTTATTTGTAAAAGATACCGAGAAATTCGTCAATGCTTTCAAAGCTGGAAAGATTGAAGAAGCAAAGAAAATCTATCCGAAAGCGCGTATGTATTTTGAACGTTCTGAACCTGTTGCAGAAAGCTTTGGCGATTTAGATCCAAGAATTGATGCACGTCTTGCAGATATGAAAGCTGAAGGTAAAGAAAGTGAATGGTCAGGTTATCATAAACTCGAAAAAGCATTATGGGTTGAGAATAAAACTAAAGGTTATGAAGATGTTGCAGATCAATTGTTAAAGGACGCTAAAGAATTACGTGCGAAAGTAGATACTGCAGAAGTAACACCAAAATTAATGTTACAAGGCTCAATTGATTTATTAAACGAAGTATCAACTTCCAAAATCACTGGCGAAGAAGAAATCTTCTCTCATACTGACCTATATGATTTCAAAGCAAATATCGAAGGTGCAGAAAAGATTTTCTCACTATTCGAAGAAAAAATAACTGCTAAAGATAAAGCATTAGCTCAAAATATTCAATCTAAATTTGATGCCGTAAATACATTGCTTGAAAAACATGAAACAGGTAATGGCGATTATGTTAGCTATGAGAAATTGACAAAAGAAGATACAAAAAAATTATCAACAGCGGTTGACCAGCTTGGTGAACCATTAAGCCAGATGGCTATTATTCTGGAGTGATTAAATTGACAGAGAAAAACAATATGTCACGTCGAAACTTCCTTAAAATCGCAGGTATTGGTGGTGCCGGAGTCGTTGTTGGTTCAACAGGGCTCGGCACTTCACTACTTGCAATGAATCATTTCGGCAAAGACAATAAGAATACAAAACACAAAGTAAATTTTTATGGCAGATATCAATCCGGCATTATTTCAGACGTGCAAAAGCATGTCTATTTTGTCGTTCTTGAGCTTCAGTCTACTGATGTTCAGGAAGTTAAAGAAATGTTTAAAAAATGGACAGCTCATAGTATTAAACTAATGAATGGAGATTTAATCGGACCTGTTTCAGATAATACATTGTTACCTGCAATTGATACAGGTGAAGCAATCGGTCTTGACGCAGCACGATTAACACTAACATTCGGCGTTGGTCCTGCATTCTTCGATAAACTAAAAATTGAAAATAAACGCCCTGCAAATTTAAAGGATTTACCACACTTCCCAAAAGATCAATTGAACGATAAGTTTACGGGCGGAGACATCGTGATACAAGCTTGTAGTGATGATCCACAAGTCAACTTCCATGCAGTTAGAAACTTAATCCGCTCATCAAGTGGTTTAGTGACAATGAAATGGGCACAAGTTGGTTTCAATTCATTCGAAGAAAAAGATGGAAAAATGGAAACCCCACGTAATTTATTCTCTTTTAAAGATGGTACTGGTAATCCAAAACCACATCAGACAGGTGCTTTAAATCAATATGTCTTCGAAGATTCAGGATGGGAAAAAAACGGTAGCTATTTAGTAGTACGTAAAGTTCAGATGCATTTAGAAACGTGGGATAGAACTGCACTGGAAGACCAGGAAGCAACTTTTGGCAGACATCGCGATTCAGGTGCTCCTCTCGGAAAGAAAAATGAATTTGATCGCGTGAATATTGATGAGAAAGATGAACAAGGGAATTACTTAATACCAGAAAATTCACACGTGCACTTAGCAAAGAAAGCTAAAACTAAAATGTTACGTCGTTCATTCAGCTATACAAACGGTGTCAATGAAAATACAGGTGCTTTCGATGCGGGATTAATATTTATTAGTTTTCAGAAATCACCCGAGCAATTCACTCAAATTCAAAATATGTTAGGGCGCATTGACCGAATGAATGAATATATCACACATCGTGGGTCTGGTGTATTTTTAATATTTCCTGGTGTTAAAGAAGGAGGTTATCTCGGTGAAACGCTTTTTGATGCTATTTAGTTTATTATTCCTTCTAGCGCTATCTCATAGCAATGCTGCAACTTCTTTAAGCGATTCATTCATCGGTATTACCGATATGAAATCAAGTATCGAGCACAATGATGATAAATCATTTAAACAATATTTAACGGACTTTGAAACAAGCTACAATAATTTACCGAAAAAAGACAAAGAAATAGATAGCACGATTACAAAAAATATAAATGATTTAAAGAAAACTACTGACAATAAAGAACGCCTTGCGATTATAAATGAATTAACACCTTCTTTAATGTCTTTAGAAAAAAAACTGAATCCTGTTGATAAAAACGCTAAACGAAAAAAATTAACAGATACTTTAACCCCAATCATTAAAAATATGAAAACACAGATTAAAGATAAAGATTTTAAGCAAGCGCTCGAAACCAATAAAACATTAAACGCCGCATGGACAGCAAATGAAAAGGTAGTGCGCGAAGATGATATTGGTCGTTACGGACAGATCGAGACTGCATTAATGATGACGCGTATCGCTTTAAGTAAAGAGCCGGTTGACCAGCAAGGCGCGCTAACACAACTTGATAATTTAACACAAGAATTAGATGCCTATATTCAAGGAAAAAAGGCTAAAAAAGCAAAAATAGGTGATGTATCTATTCTATCAACTTACTTAACAGACGCTTCTAAACAAATAGAAGCTGGCAATCTAGCTGGTGCAAAAGCAACTTTAACACAGTTTATTACGATCTGGCCAAATGTTGAAGGTGATATTAGAAACAGCGATGCGAGTCTCTATACTCAGTTAGAACAAGATATTCCTAATTATGCAGGAAGTCTTAACGAAGACAATAAAGAAAAAATCAACACATCTTTAAAAGCACTCAATCAAAAAGTTGAAAAAGCAATCGCTAAGGATCATTATACATTTATTGATTCTGCATTAATCATGTTACGTGAAGGTGTCGAAGCACTTCTGATTATTATGGCATTAGTATCCATTACTAAAAATGCCAAACAACCTAAAGCAACACGCTGGATAATTGTTGGAAGCTTGATTGGATTACTATTAAGTATCTTACTTGCGATGAGCTTTAATTTAATATTTAAAAACGTTGGACAAGGTCGCGAATTACTGGAAGCATATGTCGGTATCTTCTCAGTAATATTTATGTTACTTATCGGTGTTTGGCTACATTCTAAATCATCCATACAGAGTTGGAACAAATTCATTAATAAGAACATTACCCAGGCAATATCATCCGGAAGTATCTTTACCTTCGCCTTTGTAAGCTTCTTATCGGTATTCAGAGAAGGTGCTGAAACAGTTATCTTTTATGCGGGCATCGCCGGAAAGATTAGTATAACTCAGTTAATTTTAGGTATTTTAAGTGCGATTATCCTGTTAACATTGTTTGCATTATTCTTCGAGCGCATTACGAGTATCATTCCAGTCCGTACATTATTCTTAATGATGTCGATACTTATCTTCTGTTTAGCATTTAAGATACTCGGTGTGAGTGTTCATACTTTCCAGGTTTTGAATCAGATATCGAACACTACAATTGAATGGATACCACATATTCAAATGATTGGTCTTTACCCTACAATTGAAACCCTCATTCCACAAATTATCCTGCTATTTTTAGTCGGTATTTATTTGGCGGTAAACCATTTTAAAGACAGACAAACTGTAAGTGAATAAATAAAAAACAGATATATTTTCAAATTAAACGACCGTTTCTTTCAACGAAATGGTCGTTTGTTTTGAATATTTCGATGCACATACGTTAAAATAGTATTTACTAAAATTATTGGAGTGACGATATGCAGGAATGGATTATGAAAGTTATGGAACAATTCGGATACTTTGGTGTATTTTTTTTAATATTACTTGAAAATGTTTTTCCTCCAATCCCATCAGAAGTAATCTTAACATTTGGCGGGTTTATGGTTGACCAGTCTCCAAAACTCACGTTCATAGGAATGCTTATTGCTTCAACGCTTGGAGCAGTAAGCGGGGCTATTATTCTTTATTACGCCGGACATATACTCGGTCTTAGAAGAATTGAAAAAATCGTAGATAAATACGGCTTTATATTGCGACTTGATATTCATGATTTACACAGTGCTAATAAATGGTTTCACAAATACGGCTATACCGCAGTATTTTTATGCCGATTTGTTCCTTTGATTCGCAGTTTAATTTCCATTCCTGCTGGTTTGAGTCAAATGTCTATCGTTCCATTCATTTTATATACAACAGTCGGGACACTCATCTGGAATGCAGTCTTAATTTATCTTGGTATGGTGTTAGGTCAGAATTGGGAAGTTGTACTCCACTATTTCGATCTTTATTCTAATGTACTTTATATTTTAATGGCTGTTATCATTATCGGAGGCATTATCTGGCTCTATCGCAGAAAGAAAAATTAAATGCTGACAAACTTAATATTTATATCATCCTCATCATCCATTATTATTCATATAAAATAAAATTATAGCTATATACACATTTCTGTGTTAAGATGATTTTAATGATATTTATTCATAATTTGAATAAATCAACAAATGAATATCCTAAGACTTATGTCGAAGGGGAGTAGCTCAAGGGGAGACCCTAAGCGTAACGTCGTCATTACGAAGTTTTGGAACTTCCGGCGTTATGGAACAATTACTGTTCAGTGAGACCTTTGCCAATATATTTGGCATGGGTCTTTTTATATTCATTAAAATAAGGAGGAATTATTGTGGATCCAAGTATTTTAATGGCGTATGCATGGGTAGTAATTGTTTTAATCGTTTTAGAAGGTTTACTTGCAGCAGATAACGCAATTGTAATGGCGGTGATGGTAAAGCATTTACCGGAAGAACAAAGAAAGAGAGCTTTATTTTATGGTTTAATGGGAGCATTTATCTTTAGATTCATCTCATTATTCTTTATAACTTTCTTAGCTAAGTATTGGCAGATACAAGCACTTGGTGCAGCGTATCTAATCTTTATGTCAATAAAGAGTTTATATACTTATTTCAAAAAGAAAAATCATGTCGATGATGAAAGTGTACCTGATATTGCAGAAGAAGAAGCAATGCCTAAAGGTAGTGGTTTCTGGATGACTGTTCTGAAAGTGGAAGGTGCAGATATCGCATTCGCAATTGATTCAATGTTAGCAGCAATTGCAATCGCGGTTACATTGCCTAAAGTTGGTCCTGACTTCATGGGACTAAACGCCGGACAGTTCACCGTAATGTTTATCGGAGGTATGCTTGGCGTTGTGTTAATGCGATTTGCAGCAACATATTTCATTAAAATCCTGGAAACATATCCTGGACTTGAAGCTGCAGCATTTGCAATCGTAGGCTGGATTGGCATTAAACTTGTCGTGCTTGTATTAGCACATGATTCCATCCACGTATTACCGCATGAATTCCCGCATTCAATGATGTGGCAACTGATCTTCTGGGGAGTATTACTCTCAATTTTAGTGATTGGTTTTGTTACAAGTAAACGTGGACACAGTCATCAGCATTAATCATCACTATACATCTGAAAAATATAAGACTAGGGAATCCCCTAGTCTTTTTATTATATTTTCTATAATACAATAGTGGTAAATATACTGAACGGAGATGATTGTATGCCAGTCGGACCATCATTAAGACAACTACATGCACATAAACAAATTCACGATACAGGGTTAGGCCTTGCTGTGAATATGACAGATGAATTGATCAGAACATATCAAAAAGGTACGGAAGAAGAAGTGATTCAGGAAGTGATCGCGCTTGTCGATTTCTGGGATTCACGCGTCATAAGTCACGCAGATGCTGAGGAAGAAGCAGATGGTTTTTATACAGAAGCGGAAAATAATAACCCTGAACTACATGATAAAGTTCAACAACTCACACGTGATCATGATATTATGCGCCAAGTCGTCGCTAAGATTAAAACACAGATGGAAAGCGAAGGATTCTCCACTCAAATTATCGATTATTTTAGAAGTTTGATTATCGTTAACGAAATTCATTCACGTGAAGAAGAAGCGTTTTTACTAAAAGATTAATCTCTGACAAACAAGCAAGAGCGGAACTAAATTGTTCCACTCTTGCTTGTTTTATATAATAAACGCTTATAACAATGTATTTACATGCTCACCTAAGAATGTGATATATATTTTGTCATCTTCAATTCTGATGTAGCCCGCTTCAATATAATCATTTAATACTTCATCTAAATCATCTGGTGATAATTTAGTTTCACTATGTGCACATATATTGCGCAGTTGATAGAGTGTAATTGCATCTCCTTCATGAAATTTAATCGTATGGACAATATATTTAAATAATTTTACTTCTTCAACTGCTTGCGCGTACTCTTCTTCGAGTTCTTCTTCTTCTGCAATTTCTCTTAAAATTTCTTCAGAAGACATACGTTCCTGTTGTATTGCTGGTTCAAGCAGCACTTCTACAGAATCCGTATGATTTTGTTCAATCTCTACTTTGTCATACACCGTCTCATGTGGTATGAGTTCTGTACGTTCATCAATTAATAAAGATAACTTTTCTTCTTCATTCATCCTTTTACACCCCATTTTATCGTTAATTTATTTTATCATGAATTTGAATTGATTGAAATTCACTCTAACTAGTGGTAGGCTTACTACAGAATTAAATATTTGCTAGGGGTGCCCACAACGGGCTGAGAGGAAATTATTTCCGACTCTTTGAACCTGACTTGGTTAGAACCAACGTAGGGAAGCGTGATTGAATTTTAGTGATTTATTTATACTAATTCCAACACCCACTAGCTTTTTTTAGTTAGTGGGTGTTTTTTTCGAGGTGAAAAGTGTGTTTATCATGATTACATCCCCAAAACCTTCAATCACCGTTCTCAATCAAATCATCCAGGTTCATGATGAAATAGATGGCGTTATTTTAAGGTTTGATGCAGCAGAGAAAGATATTATTCATTTCATAAACCAGCTGATAACAAGAATTCCTAAAGATAAAATTATCGTGCATAACAATCCTAATATTTTATTTGCATGTCATTTAACGAGAATTCACTTTAAAGAAAGTAATTCTGAAATAGATGCCTTTAGAAATAATCATCCGGAAATACAGGTCAGTCAAAGCGTTCATTCTTTGGCATCAGCCAAACACGCTGAATCGCTCGATCTATCATTTGTTTTATTTGGTCATGTCTTCCCTACACCGTCCAAACCTGATTTACCACCCAGAGCAGCAGCTCAAATTGATGCAGTCACTCATATTGATATCTCTGTAGTAGCATTAGGCGGCATCAGCATCGACACAATAAGACAGTTAAACACTAATTTTTCAGGCTTTGCCGGTATCAGGTTATTTACAAACAAGCAAGATTTTCTTGCAGTAAAAAAGGAGTGGTTACTACGTACGACATCGTTGTAATAGGTGGAGGAATTATCGGAGAAAATATTGTGTACGCACTTAAAAGCCATACAGATAATATTGCAATCATAGATGATGCACATGGTTATAAAGCAACACACGCTGCTGGAGGTATGCTCGGGGCACAAAATGAATTTACAGAAGATAGTCCTTTATACAGACTATCTATGCTTGGTCAGCAAATGATGCCTGATCACATTCAGCAACTGGAAAACTTGACTGGATTATCTATTGACCTACAACAACACGGATTGCTTAAAATCGCTTCACCTGGAGATGAAGAGAATCTAAAGACTCAATACGATTTTCTAAATTCAAAGCATGAACAATTTGAGTGGATAGCTCCAAAAGCGCTATCTTCTTATGCGAACGGTTCAATCAATAATGCGTTTGAGCAGGCAATATGGATTCCTACAGATGGTCAAGTCAATGCCGGTAAATATTTAGCTGTTATAAAGTACGCAAATCAAGATATTTCTCATATTTCAGATCACGTCAAATCCATTAATTACGTAGATGATAAATATCACTTATCAATAAGCGATAAAACCATCATCTCAGACAAAGTCGTTATTGCAGCTGGATGTAAAAGTGAAGATTTACTTAACATGCTTGATATAGATTTCCCGATGCAGAGCGTGAAAGGAGAAGTCCTGACGTTACATCATCCTGATCTTTATTTAAAAGAAACACTATTCCAGACAAACGGACATTATATTGTCCCTAAATCAGACAATCATTATCTGATTGGTGCAACAACTTCACTTGATACAAAGCAACAACCAAGTGCAGAAGGTGTAAAGTGGTTACTTGAAGAAACGTTTAAACTAATCCCGAAATTACGCGACAGTATCATCGTCAGCATTGATTGTGGATTCAGACCAGATAGCACGTTGCATCGACCTGTCCTCGATCAGTTGGATGAAGGATTATTTCTAGCAACGGGACACTACCGCAATGGCATCTTATTATCACGTATTACAGGAGAATTTATGCGTCAAATGATCTTTGAACAAGATGGAGAACTGTATCAACAATTTCAAAAAGATTTTAAGATAGGAGAAATTTATGAAAATATACATTAACGATGAGCCTTTTGAAACAGACAAAACAAATTTATCTGACTTACTCGCAACTTTTACAAGTGATAAAAAGAGGATTGTAGCGCTTGTGGATGATGTTCCCATCGAACAATCTAAATGGCAATCTATCACTTTGAAACCCGAACAAAAATTAGAATTACTAGAATTCGTTGGAGGCGGCTAATATGTTAAAAATAGGACCCTTGGAATTATCTTCTCGTTTAATATTAGGAACAGGCAAGTTTAAAGATGGAGAGACACAAAAGAAAGCAGTTGAAATCAGCGAAACAAATGCGTTAACTTTTGCAGTACGACGCATGAGTTTATATGATAAATCACTCCCTAACCCATTAGAGTCTGTAGATTTGGATAAATACATCACTTTTCCAAATACAGCAGGTGCAAAAACAGCTGAAGAAGCGGTAAAGATAGCAGAAATTGCACGTAGTGCAGGTATGTGCGACATGATTAAAGTTGAAATTATCGGTGATGATACAACACTTCTACCAGATAGTATCGAAACATATAAAGCATGTGAGATTCTTTTAGAAAAAGGATATATCGTATGCCCATACATCCCTTGTGATGTCGTCCTTGCAAAAAAATTAGAGGCATTAGGTTGTCATGCTATTATGCCACTTGGTGCACCGATTGGGACTGGCTTTGGTATCAATGATCCATTAAATTTAAAATATATCATTGATGCGGTTAACGCCCCTGTTATCGTTGATGCGGGTATCGGCTCTCCTAAAGACGCAAGCTTTGCAATGGAACTCGGTGCAGATGCAGTGTTACTCAATACAGCAGTCTCAAATGCAAAAGAGCCGATTAAGATGGCTGAAGCTATGAAATATGCAGTACGAGCGGGTCAACTCGGATTTGAAGCGGGACGCATTCCTAAGAAATATACTGCCCAAGCATCTAGCCCTATGGAAGGCCTTGAGTTTCTATGAGCGAACGATTTGATCGACAAATCAAATCACCTGGTTTCGGACAAAAATCACAAGATAAATTAAGCAGCAGTACATTTCTTATTATAGGAGGCGGCGCTTTAGGAAGTACAGTAAGTGAAATGCTTGCTAGAAGTGGTGCTGGACATCTAGTAAT
>CAACWL010000788.1_pt1 | contig 15535 bp, 16 predicted proteins | sample 2275641 | NCBI WGS metagenome assembly CAACWL01 (sample SAMEA5312462, study PRJEB27640) | indoor metagenome | biome: indoor environment; feature: uncontrolled; material: polymer tiles stone | place: Germany | collected 2014-07-07 | reverse complement strand
TTAAGTCATAAAATGATTGTAAGGCAAGCTGAATGTTATATTCTAGTTCCGTAAAAAACATGGTATGAAACGAAAGGATGTTATCTGTCAGTAATGTATGTTCAATTTGTAAAAATAATTCATCAGTGGGCATTGCCTTAGTCTGATAAAATTTAATCTGACTTTCATTCTCTTTTAATTTTGCTCGAATGCGTACATCAAAGAATTTCTTTGTAAAAGGTCTTTCTTTACTGATTAAGTGCATTAATCTGAACTCATCAATCATCATAAAGAGCTGCTGAAAGAAACTCTTTACTCGAAATTGCTCATCTAGTACTTCTTCTACAACATCTAAGTCCGTATGATCAAACCCTATAGCATGTAAAATCGTGTCACTCTTCAATAATTTCATTTCTTCTTCACGTTCTCTATGTTTCCATTTAAATGCTACATTAATTGTATTTTCTGCAAGATCAAAATAAGCAAACTTCTGGAAGTTTACTTTCACTGTCTCATCTTCACGTAATAATTGGGCTAAGTCAGTCAAAGTCATTATTAAAGATGGATCCACGCGCTCATCATTAAATAATATAAATTTTTCACTCATTAAAAATTCAGTTCCATCGCATTAATGATTGCATTTTGTTCACGCTCATCATCCAACTTATCAATGATCGCACGTTTCGCTGCACGTTCTATAGGCATCGCCTGTATTAAATCACAGAAATCAAGTAAAGCACGAACTGAACTTGCTTCTTCACTAATTTGACCTTGACTCGCCATCGTTACTAAATCCTGATTAAACTTTATAATCTGATCAATTATCTTTGTATCTTGTAATGTGGTTTGTTCTAATATTACTTGTTTTAAGACATCACCACTAATATAGTGTAAATCTAATACAACAAATCTATTTTTTAATGCTTCGTTCATTGGTAATGTACCTACATAACCAACATTTATCGCTGCAATTACTTTAAAATTATCATGTGCTTTAATCACTTCTCCAGTAAACGGATTCGTTATTGTTCTACGAAAATCAAGCACACCGTTTAAAATAGGTAACGTTTCTGGTTTAGCCATATTAATTTCATCAATATATAATATGTTACCTTCACGCATTGCTTCAATAACTGGTCCATCAACGAATACAATTCTAGATTCACCTTTGATATTTTCAATTGTTTTATATCCTAATAAACTCTCTGCATCTAAATCTACTGAACAGTTAATACTATTCATCTTCTGGTCCATATCGACACTCAATGTTTCTGCTAATTTCGTTTTACCTGATCCAGTTGGACCCTTTAATAGTACATTTTTACGTAAATTTAGCATTGCAAGTGCGTCCTCGTAAATGGTTACGTCACTATTTTGATATTTTTGCATGATTGTACTCCCTTTCAAAATAAAAAGAGGCAATGAGATGCCTCTTTATTGATTAACTATATTATACATGATTGTATTAATGTTTTGTTATAAACTGTTTTGACGATTTTGTCACAAAAAGTATTATAAATATAATACTTTTTCTGAAGTTATAATCTGTACTAATAATATTTTTAAACTTCTTCAAAATATTCTTTATAGTATCCGCCAACTTTGCCACTGTTGTCTCGTATCTGATAATATTCTTCAGTTTCATTTACAACATCATATACTTGACCGACAGTAAGCATATCGCTCACTTTATACTTTTTAGCATCAACATTCATCACTTTTACCTGTTTAATTCCTGCTTTATCTTGCCATTCTTCATGTAACATATTAACAACCCCATATCTTTATTTTGTTTGTATTGGTTTTAATGCACTTTCAATTTCATTTCGACGTGCTTCTAAAAATGGTGGTAAACTCAAACATTCCCCTAAAGCATCAATTGGTTCATCAGATGAAAATCCAGGCCCATCCGTTGCAAGTTCAAATAATATTCCTGAAATATCTCTAAAATATAAAGATTTAAAATAAAATCGATCAACAAGCCCTGAGTTAGGAATATTACCTGTATTCAATTTATTTAATGCCGCTTGTAATTTTAACTCATCACTTAATCTAAACGCGACATGATGTACACCGCCGTAACCTTGTTGAGAATGACCAGTACGTTTTAAAAGATGTACTTCTCCACCGTTACCACCATCACCCATTGTAAATACGTGAACAGCGTCTAATGAATCTTTATATTCATATTCACCGATTCGTTCCATCCCTAATATTTGAGTGAGAACTGATGCTGTAACAAGCGTGTGTTCTACAGCAAGTAATACTGGTCCTAACCCTAATATCTGATGAACACTTTCTACAGGACTATCTGGATTTGGTTTCCCCAATGGAATACCAGTATTCAATTCATCAGAAATCAAATATATTAGACGATCATCGAAATCATAGAAAGGTAAAGCATGTTTACCATTTAACTTAATGACCGTACCATATTTAATTTGCATTTCATCAAAACGCTGTTTGAAATAGTAAAGACTATAATCTGTGGGTACGCGTAAAGTAAATGCGAATATATCATTTGCACCACTTACATGCTTTGGTGCATCTTTAAAATCAAAGAAAGTCACATCTGTACCTGGACTACCTTCATTATCAGCAAAAAACAGATGATATGTATCGACTGCATCTTGATTAACTGTCTTTTTAACAAGCTTTAGTCCTAGAACATTATGATAAAAGTCATAACACTTTTGTGCATCACTCGTAATTGCAGTGACGTGATGTAATCCTAATAAATCCATCGTTTCCCCTCCAAATATAAAAAAACCAGTAACTTATACTTATTATAACGTGTATAAGTTACTGGGTAAATTATTTATAATAAATTAGCTTTCTAACAATAAATCTTCAGGATTTTCGATTAATTCTTTAACAGTTTTCAAGAAACCAACAGCTTCTTTACCATCGATAATTCTGTGATCATAACTTAATGCGACATACATCATCGGACGATTTTCCATGCGTTCTTTATCAATTGCAACTGGACGCGTCACAATTGAGTGCATACCTAAAATAGCAGCTTGAGTACCATTGATAATCGGTGTAGACATTAATGAACCGAATACACCACCGTTAGTGATTGTAAATGAACCACCCATCATATCATCAAGACCTAATTTTTTATCGCGTGCTTTAATTGCTAAATCATAGATAGAACCTTCGATTTCAGCAAAGTTCTTCTTATCACAATCACGTACAACAGGTACTACTAAACCTTCGTCAGTAGATACAGCTACACCGATATCATAGAATTGTTTTAAGATTAAATCGTCTCCATCAATTTCAGCATTAACAGCAGGATATTTTTTAAGTGCTGCTACAACAGCTTTTGTAAAGAATGACATGAAACCTAAACGTGTACCGTCGTGATTTTCCTGGAATGCATCTTTTTTACGTTTACGTAAATCCATAACATTTGTCATATCGATTTCGTTAAACGTAGTAAGCATTGCAGTATTCTGAGAAACTTCTAATAATTTATTAGCAATTGTTTTTCTTCTGCGACTCATTTTTTCACGAATTACAGGTTTTGCAGGATTCTCAGGTTTTGCAGGTTTTTCCTGTGCTGGAGCTGCTGATTTTTCAGCTTGCACAGGTGCATTAACTGCATTCTGTACATCATGACTTCTGATTAATCCTTTAGGGTCGCGAGGATTAATTGAAGCTAAATCAATACCATGTTCACGCGCATACTTTCTGGCAGACGGCGTTGCTACAATTCGTCCGCTTTTTTCATTTGTTGTTACAGCTTCAGGTGATTCTGGAGCGTTTTTTGAAGTTTCAGCTGAATTTACAGCTGCTTCTGTTTTTTCAGAAGTTGCTGGAGCAGCTTCAGGTGATTTATTTTCTGCTGGTGCTGATGTTGCCCCACCTTCACCAACAGTTGCGATGACTGATCCAACTTCAACTGTATCTCCTTCTTGTGCTTTTATTTCTGTTATAACGCCTGCTTCTTCAGAAATAACTTCTACGTTAACTTTATCTGTTTCAAGTTCAACGATGTTTTCGCCTTTTTCAACTGTATCTCCAACTTGTTTAAACCAAGTTGATATCGTACCTTCTGTAATAGATTCTGCTAATTCTGGAACTCTGATTTCTGCCACTTTTATTTTCCCCCTTATAAGTTTAAAGCTTCATTGATGATTTTTGTTTGAACAAGTTTATGAATCTCATTATCGCCTTCAGATGGTGCAGCACGACGTACACGACCATAATACTTAACGTCAATACCTCGCGCCATATCCAGTAATTCTGGATAAATATATTGCCACGCACCTTGATTTTCAGGTTCTTCCTGAACAAATCCGATTTCAGTTAAACCACGTAAATCGTTTATAATTGCTTGAATTTCATCCTTTGGTAATGGATACAATTGTTCTAATCGAATTAAATGAATTGTATCATTTGGATTTTTCTGCAATTCAGTGTATAAGTCAATAGCGACTTTTCCACTTGCAATTAACAACTTCTTAACTTTCGTCTTTTTATAACTTTCAGAAATAATAGGTTTAAAGCTTCCTTCAGTAAACTTATCAACCGTATCTGCTACGAAGTTATTTCGTAATAAGCTCTTTGGACTCATTAATACAAGTGGTCGCATCTGTAACGTATTTAAATAATGTGCCTGACGACGTAATAAGTGGAAATAGTTTGCTGTTGAAGTCACATTCGCTACCGTCCAGTTATTTTCACCGGCAAGCTGTAAGAAACGCTCTAAACGTGCAGAAGAGTGTTCCGGACCTTGACCTTCATATGCGTGAGGAAGCAGTAAGGTTAACCCACTGCGTTCTCCCCATTTAGCATTTGCACTTGATACAAAATTATCAAAAATCATTTGTGCCATATTAGCAAAATCTCCATACTGAGCTTCCCATACTGCTAATGCATCATTATTTTCTAAATTGTAGCCATATTCAAAACCTACAACAGCAGCTTCTGATAACGGAGAATTATGAATATCAAAAGATGCTTTTGCGTCAGAAATGTGTTGCAAAGGTACATACTTATCTCCATTATTTTCATCATTTAATACCGCATGACGATGTGCAAATGTTCCTCGCTCCGCATCCTGACCCGTATGTCTTACAGGTTTTCCGTCTTGAATGATTGTTCCATAAGCTAAAAGTTCAGCATGGCCCCAGTCAATTAATCCATCTTTAGTAAACGGATCATTTCGACGCTCAAGAATTTTTTGAAGCTTATTGAATACTGTAAATGTCTCTGGAGTACTTAACATTTCTTCATTTAGTTTTCTCAAACGATCAAATGAAACACCTGTTTCCACACTTTCATAACCTTCTGTCACTTCAACAGGTGCAAGCATTTCACTGTCATTATTTTTCGTACTCTTATCAATTTTATCATGTGCAGTACGCATTTCAGCAGTAACACCATCAAAAATTGCATTCATTTCATCTTCAGTAATAACACCTTCTGCTACAAGCTCTTTACCGTATTTAATTTCAATACTTGGATGTCCTTTTACTTCTTTATATAACATTGGGTTCGTAATCGTTGGTTCATCCATTTCATTATGACCGTAACGACGATAACCTACTAAATCAATTACGAAATCTTTGTGAAATTTTTGACGGAAAGCCATTGCAAGTTGAATCGCTTCCATACAAGCTTCAACATCATCAGCATTGACATGAATAATCGGTAAGTCATAACCTTTGGCAACGTCAGTTGCATACGTAGTAGATCTTGAATCATATGGCTCAGTTGTAAATCCTACACGGTTATTTGTAATAATATGCAGCGAACCACCAACAGAGTAACCATCTAAATTGCTTAAATTCATACTCTCAAAGTTAATACCTTGCCCAGGAAATGCTGCATCTCCATGAATTAATACTGCTAATGCTTTATTGAAATCCTGTTCTGGTTTATTCACGTCAGTCGTTACTTCCTGAACTGCACGTGTCTTACCTAAAACGACTGGTGCAACAATTTCTAAGTGAGATGGGTTGTTCGCAAGCGAAACGACTTGCTCATTACCGTACTTCGTTGTTGTCTTCTTACCACCTAAATGGTATTTAACATCATTCGTCCAACCCTTTGTTACAACAAGCGAACCATCTTCAGGTAAGAATTTCAGAGGATCAGTATGCATAAATTCAGATAACATCATTTCGTATGGCTTTTCTAAAATGTGTGTCAAGACATTTAATCGCCCACGGTGAGCCATACCAATTTCAATGTTTCTGATGTTTTCTTTATTTGCAATACGCAATACATTCTCTAACATTGGTACTAAAGCATCTACACCTTCAATTGAGAAACGTTTTGCTCCTACGAAATTTTTATGGATATATTTTTCGAAGCCCTCTACGTGTGCAAGACTTTTTAATAGATTAATCTTTTCGTCTTTACTTAATTGATGATGCTCACGTGATTCGATTTGTTCAATTAACCATTCACGTTCATTTGCATCATTTATATGCGAGATTTCAAAACCTATTGTACTTTGATAAGCAGCTTGTAAATGATTGATTGCTTCTAAAGCATTGTCAAATTGTTGCTCATAACGTTCAGATATTAGTCCAGCTGGCAAAGATTTTAAATCATCTTCCGACAGATTAAAATCCTCAAGTGTTAATGCTGGTAAATTTTCTCTATGTGGACGGTATAATGGATAGATATCAGCTGTAAGATGTCCATACAATCTAATATTATCAATTAACTTTAACACACGCTTAACTTTCTCAGTATCGGCATTACCTACACTATTTAAATTCCCTGATAGTGCTGGTCGCCCCCCCTGAATACTTGAAAATAAAATTTGTAACTCATCAGATACCGACGATGGATCCACTAGATATTGATCGAACATTTCTAAAAGAATACCTAAGTTCGTTCCAAATCTAGGTGGTGCTTCATCTAGGTTTTTACCTTTTGTCATGGTTCCACCCTCCATTTAATTAAATAAAACGTTTACATAGCTATTTTAACAAAGCAAAGCACGAAATTAAAGGGGAAAAACATATCTTTGTGAATTATATTGAACGTATCGGAAATTGTATTATAACTTTTGTAAATTGATTGACTTCACTTTCTATCTTCACTTGTCCTTTATATGTTTCGATTAACTTTTTAGCGATTGATAAACCTAAACCATTTCCACCTTTTGTTCTTGCTCTGGATTTATCAACACGATAAAAGCGATCAAATATATTCGGGATATCTTCTTTTGGAATACCTTCTCCATTATCAATAATTTCAATCTGAACTAATTTATTCTTCAAAGATGTACGAATCACAATATGTTTATTTATCTGATCATATTTCATCGCATTATCAAGAAAGATCAGTAATATTTGTTCAAAATGAAACCGATTGATATTCAGCTTAATCTGTTCATGTGTTGAATGATATTCAAACATATAATCGTCTTTTAGTTGTTGTATTGAATGAATTCTGCCTTGAATTTCTGCATTGATATCAATATTTTCAATCTGTTTTGTCTCTAATAAATTTGAGTCTTTCGATAAAAGTAATAACTCTTCAACAAGTTTATTAATACGATTCATCTCCTCCAATGATATAGAGAGAGATTCTTCTAATATTTCGGGATTATTTTTCCCCCATCTTTGGATAAGATTTAAATGACCATTAACGATCTGGAGTGGTGTACGAAGTTCATGACTTGCATCTTCTACAAACTGTTTCTGCTGTTCAAAACTTGATTCCAGCTGACTCATCATCTCATTAAATGTGTCAATCATATCATCTGTTTCATAGTAGCTTGTAGAGACCTGCAGTTTATTCTGAAAGCCATCTCTTTTAATTTGATTCATCTTACTAGAAAGTCTACGAATAGGCTTTGTAATCTGATTAGAAAATAAAAAACTGATTAAAGCTGTCATAAATAATGCAGTAAGCCCAAAGAAACTACACAATAATATAAGAAATTGCATAACATTAAAGTAATCATCCAGAGAACGTGCAACAGTAATATAGCCGTTATAATGTTCATTACGAAATGGCGTTGACATTAATAAAAATTGTCTATCTCCAATTTTTTTCTGAACAAGACTGCGTTCATTCGTCTTTATTACCGGTAGATCAAAGTCGTAGCTTGAATTTGTACTGACATCATAAATACTATTTCCATCAAGATTATATAAAAACACTTTTTCATTTTTATTGATTGCACGGTAAATATCTGATTGTGTTACTTCACCTGTTGTTTTCTCTTCAAACAGATTAGAAATATCTGTGACACTTTTTCTTAAATCCTCTACTTCCTGCTCTTTTTGGTATGTACTGATTAAAAATATTATAAATAAACTAAAAATCATAAATATGATAAATGTCAGTGTCGTTGTTAAGACAGTCCATTTCGAGCGTAATGATTGTGTTTTTGTTTTCATCGTATAACATAACCTACGCCACGGACAGTTTCTATTAGCTTATGGTATTGAAATGGTTTTAATTTATTTCTTAAATATCTTATGTACACATCAACTACATTTGTCTCAACTTCACTTTCATAGCCCCAGACACTTGTCAGAATCTGCTCTCTTGTCAGTACAAGTTTTTTATTCTCTACAAGTAGCTTAAGCAATTCAAATTCAGTCTTTGTTAATTCAAGTACTTTTTCGTCAATCGAAACTGAGAATGCATCAAGATTGATCTTCATCTGATCAATTTGTAAAATATTCTCTTCAACAATCTCTTTCTTAGGTTGCTGTTGACGACGCAAGATTACTCTTATTCGTGCGAGCAACTCTTCTATATCAAATGGTTTAACAATATAATCATCTGCACCATAATCTAAACCAATGACTTTATCGTAAGTGTTTCCTTTTGCAGTAATTATTATAACTGGAGTATCTTTCACTTTTCTAAGTTTCCTGCAAACTTCCAGACCATTAATTTTAGGTAACATCAAATCTAAAAGTATACAATCATAATCATTCTTGATTGCTTCTTCGAGACCTGCTTCACCATCATAAACAACACCTACTTCATAACTCTCATGCATTAATTCTAATTGAATAAAACGTGCTAAATTTTCCTCATCTTCTATAATTAAAATACTATGCAAATAACCAACTCCTAAAAGCTATTTCTTGTTGTATTTTCCCTGAATTTGTTTAATATTTTCTTTCACATCTGGCCATTCATCATCAATGATTGAATAAATAATTAAATTTCTTCTTACACCGTCTAGATTACGTTCTTTACGAATAACACCTTCTTTTTGAAAACCTAATCGTTCTATTGCTCTATTAGAACGTTCATTGCGCTCATCTGCTCTAATTTGAACACGTACCATATTTAATGTTTCAAAGCAAAATTCCAAAAGTAAAAACTTACTATCTGTATTCACATAAGTTTTTTGTGCTTTCACACCAAACCAGGTCGTTCCAATTTCACAACTATCATTATCATAATCTATCTCTTTTATTCGCGTAGAACCAACTACTTCATTCGTTTCTTTCATTACGACGATAAAAGGAATAGATTTCATCTTTTCTCTTAAATGCACCGCGTCAATGACCCATTGTTCCATTAAATCCATATCTGTCGCTTTAAATAACATATAACTCCAAATTGATTCATGGTTGATTTCATGAAGGTCTTTCGCATGTTCAATTTGCATCGGTATTAATTTGATTCTTTCATTCTCTAACACGACAGATTCAAATACGTTAATTGTCACTGTGGCACCTTCTTTTTCTATGATATAGCAAAATCATATCAAGAAATTAAGAAAATTCATATGTTTATGATTAAAATTTACAAAGAAATAAAAATCAAGAAAAAAACTCCTGACTGGGCAAAGTCAGGAGTGTATGGGCAAAATATTGGGGGTTAATTGAAAATGATCTACTAGAGGGGGAACTCTTTAATTGAGAATCATTTTCAATAACTATTATAACTTATTGAGAACGATTGTCAATTACTTTATGCAAAATTGTTTGAGATAAAAGAATACAAATAATACCACCTACAATTCCGGCAATGATATCTGTCGGATAATGTACACCTAGATACACTCTACTTGAAGAAATCATGATAATCGTAAACACACATAGACCTATCAGATATGGTTTTAACTTACTATCACTTCTACTAAAAAGATATGCCAGGCTTCCAAAAAATGCGGTTGAACCCATCGCATGACCACTCGGAAAGCTAAATCCAGTAATATCGATTAAGCGTAGTAAAGTTGGTCGTTCTCTATCGAAAATGTTCTTTAATAAAGGATTGAGTGTTCCTGATAAAATCATAGATAGTGCAAAGAATAATGCTTCTATCTTTAATTTTTTCAGCATAAGATATGCAACTACTAGTAAACTTAATGCTATCATTGCCCAGACTTCACCAACTTTAGTAAATCCGAGCATGATAGAAGTTGTAATAAAACTTTCAGAAGAATATATAAATTCATACACTTCATTATCAATCCACTTACCTACCCTTGATTCATGGAAAAAAGCTATTACGCCAAAAATAAAACTAAAGATTAATATTAAAGTAATTCTTCTCGCTCTCGACATGGTATCTCTCCTACTTTGCATCTAATATAATTTTATCTAAAAGAGTTTCAGCTGTATATATTACCTGTTCAGCATGCATTTTATTTTTCATGTCCGCATACTTTGCTTCAACGTTTTCAATCGTTTCAATCAAGGTCTGGCTCGTTAAATCAGACTCTTCAATGACTTCAGCAAAACCTTTATCTTTAAAGATTTTAGCATTCTCAATTTGGTCTCCGCGGCTTTGATCTAAACCAAGTGGAATTAATATCATCGGTTTCTGCAAGGCTAAAAATTCAAATAACGCATTAGCACCAGCACGGGAAATCATAATATCCGTTATCTTATAAAGATGCATTAATTCTTCAGATACAAATTCTCTTTGGTAATAGCCGCTTTTTTTGATAGATATATCTAAATTACCACGACCAACTAAGTGAATAATTTGATATTTTTTTAATAAAACATCGAGATTATCTCTAACTGTTTGATTTATTAATTTAGATCCAAGAGATCCACCCATAATCATAATCACTTTTTTTTCACGATTGAATTGTGTAATTTGATAAGCATTTAACGCTTCACCGGAAAATAAATCATCACGAATAATACTACCCACGTAATCTGACTTTTCTTTTGGGACATATTTCAAAGTTTCTTCAAAGGTTGTATAAAGTTTATTTGCAAATCTTAACGCTAATTTATTTGCAAGACCAGGTGTTACATCAGATTCATGGATGATTGTTTTGATATTAAGCATTTTTGCAGCAATCGTAACAGGAACAGCAACAAATCCACCTTTTGAAAATACTATATCCGGTTTTTCTCTCTTTAAAACACTTAAAGCATCTAGTACACCTTTTTGAACTTTAAATAAATCCTTAATATTTTCTGCAGAGATATATCTACGTAATTTACCACTCGAGATGCCATAATATTTAACGTTTGGAAATCGTTTTGTAATTTCATCTTTTTCTATACCATTTTTAGAACCGATATAAATACACTCTATATTGTGCGCTTCTGCTTTAGGAATTAGAGCCATATTAACAGCGACATGTCCAATTGTCCCCCCACCAGTAAATGCAATTTTCATTCTTTTCACTCCATTATTTTGATTTTGCTTCTTTTATTGCTGTTTTTAACTGTGTATCATCTGACTGAACTTTTTTCATTAATAATTCAGTAAACTTTTCAGTTGTTTTTCCACTGAATTGACCATTGATCTTCAAATCTTTGTCTGTCTGAAATTCTATTATTGCCTGTTCAGTCTTGCTATCAAATACATTATCTATTTTACCAGGATTATATCCTAATGCTTTTAAACCTAACTCTAATGATTTAATATTATTCCCTTTTTCACCAACACTCAGTACAGTATCTGGATCTAATATTTGTGCGTTCGTATATGCAGGTAATTTCGCTTCAACATCAGGTACTATCCCTTTTTTATGAATCCAGTTTTCTTTTGGTGTTAACCACTTCATTTGTGTATACTTCAACATCGATTTATCTTTATAAGGCGTTGCTGTCTGAACGATACCTTTTCCGAATGATTTCGTTCCAACAATTTCTGCCTTGTTATTTTCACGCAGGGCTTCAGCAAACACTTCTGAAGCACTCGCTGATCCTTCATTAAGTATTATTACAGTGTTCAAATCATTCGTAATTGGATTAGCAGGATTTTTCGTTGTCAGATTCTTTTTATCGCCTTGTCTATTTTCTGTATATAAAATGGTATCTCCTTTATCCAGAAACTCGTTCGCCATCTTAGTAGCTTCATCTAGATATCCACCTGGATTATTACGCAAATCAATAACTAAACGTTTCATCCCTTTTTCATCCATAATTTTCAGCGCATTATGAAACTCTGTTGAAGTTTTTTCCTGGAATTTTGTCACCGTAATAATAGCGGTCTTATCTTTTGTAATTTTTGAAGTAACGCTATCCATATGGATTCGATCACGTGTTATCGTTACTTTAAATGGTTCCAGCGACCCACGTTTAATTGTTAAAACGACATCTGTTCCTTTTTTACCTCTTATTTTATTTACAACTTGCTGTGTATTCCATCCTTCAATGGTCTTACTATTAATTGCTAGGATGATATCATTTGGTTTAATACCAGCCTTATATGCCGGTGCACCTTTGATTGGACTTGAAATTAAGATTTTACCATCTTTTTGTTCTACTTCTGCTCCGATACCTTGAAAATCACCTTGCATCGATTCAGAAAATTCACTTTGTTCTTTCGCTGTCATATATTCACTATAAGGATCTTTTAATCCACTTACCATCCCTTTAATAGCAGCATCGACAAGGTCTTCTTTTTTTACATCTTTATAATAATCCTTATTTAAAGTATCATAAACATGATAAAGTTTTACAAATTCACTACGTTTCGGTGAATCATCTGTAATGATTTTTTCATTGCCACTTAAGATTGAAAATGCAGTAATAGCCGCAGTAATAATGATGGTCGACACAATCATCATTATAAATTTAAAAGGGGAGATTTCGTAATTTCTTTTTATTTTCTTGTCATTTTCTTCATTTGATTGATCAAATTCATTTTTGTTATGGTTCAACATATTTCACATCCAATTAATTTAAGTTTATTTCAATAGTATATAAAAAAACAAAAAATAAAGCACGTATCAAATGATACATGCTAAAAATTTAACCATTCCTGATATGCTTCATACATTTTATCAAATGTAGAAAGTGACATTTCAGAAGAACCATATTCTTCTATATATGTTGATAAATTTTCAAAATCTAGATTTTCTTTAGGGAACATTAAATCGTTGAACACAGCTTCTGCAAAAATCCCGAATTCATTTTTTGCACCGCGCTCAGTTAATGCATAATGATAAAAAGAAATTTGCTTCATTATTTTACTTCAACTGATAAAACAGTTGTTTCACCACAAGCAAGTATTCCACTATTTAAAGTATCCAACTGATCAATCACATCAGAATTTGTTATGATAACCGGTGAAATAATAGAAGAAGCCTTTTCCTGAATTAAATTAATATCAAAATCTAATAAAGCATCGCCTACTTTTACTTTATCGCCGGCACTTACCAATGCATCAAATCCTTCTCCGTTCATCGCTACCGTTTCTAATCCAACATGAATTAGAACTTCCAGGCCATTGTTTGCTTTAATACCGATTGCATGTTTTGTCGGAAATACATTTACGATTTCACCATCAATTGGTGATACGACTTTTCCTTCTGAAGGTTCAATACCAAATCCTTCACCCATCATCTTTTGGGCAAATACTGGATCTGGAATTTCTTCTATTGCCACATACTTCCCTGTAATCGGAGCCTTTATTTCTATTTGTTTTGAAGCCTGTTCACCTTTACCAAACATTTTTTTGAACATAATAATTCCTCCATTAATACAAATTTATTTTGATAATTATGTTTATCATACCCAATAAATATTAATCTAATACTTTTATATACTCAGAATAACCTAATGCTTCTAATTTCTCGTATGGAATAAATTGAATACTTGCTGAATTAATACAGTATCTTAATCCACCTTTATCTTTTGGACCATCGTTAAATACATGACCAAGATGAATATCACTAAGTTCAGTTCTGACTTCTGTTCTTGTCATACCATAAGACTTATCAACTAATTCAATAATTTCATCGTCACTAATTGCTTTTGAAAAAGATGGCCATCCACAAGAAGAATCAAATTTATCGTTAGAAGTAAATAACGGTTTACCACTCACCTTATCAACGTATATACCTTTTTCAAAATGATTCCAGTATTCATTTTCAAATGGTGGTTCTGTTCCATTTTGTTTTGTAACGTAATATTCCATTTCATTTAATTCATTAATTTCTTTTTTAAGCATCCTGTTCCCCCCAGTGTGATTTAATAAATCCATTTCTTCCAGAACCCTCACTATAAGCTGCATAATGAGAGGGTGCTTTTTTATAATAATCCTGATGATATGCTTCAGCAGGATAAAAATTTTTATAAGGGATAATTGGTGTCGATACCGGTTTTTTAAATATTTTAGTGTCATTTAACTTTTTAATCACTGACTCTGCAGTTTGTTGTTGTTCTTCATTATGAGTGAATATTGCAGGTGTATAACTTTCACCTCTATCAAAGAATTGTCCTTCATTATCAGTAGGATCAAAAGTTTTAAAGTATATATCCAGAATTTCCTGGTAACTTATAATATTTTCATCATAAGAAATTTGAACTGCCTCACGGTGACCGGTAGTATTTGTACAAACCGCTTCGTAAGTAGGATTTTCAACGTGTCCACCGCTATAACCACTAACTACTGATAAGATACCATCAAACTGGTGAAATGGTTTAACCATACACCAAAAGCATCCACCTGCTAAAGTTGCTAATGCCATTTAATCACTCCTTTATTTTTAAATCGAAGTGCCACGCTTTCTCATCATCAATTTTTTTCAGTAAAATTTTTGTATCGCCAATTTCTTGTATACCTAGAGTATAGATGAAACGCTTATTTTCTTCATCCAATGTGACTTCTTCAGGTAAATTACCATATTTATCAACGATACGCAAAGCTTTTTGTTTTGATAAAGGAAGACGGCCGATGTCTATATGCTCTATATTTAAAGCAATAACCCCAGGTGCAATGACCTTTGGTGTTGTTTTTATTTTAGTATGCACGTCTAAAGTCATAAATTTCGATTTAGCATCAATCCAAATATAGTGATCTTTAAATTTGATATTTGTATTTTTATCATTCATTGTAATAAAATGCTTAATTGTATTTTCTGATAAAATCATCGTATCCTTTGAATCCATCTCAAATGTAGGTACAGATTTCATTTGTAAAGGTTCAGAAAATATTTGTCTTGCCCAAAATATTGAATAAATATTAATGCACAATAATAAAATAAATAAAACAAACCAAACCGGGTGTTTTATCACTTTAGTCATTATATCCAAAAACCGACAATCCTATTGCACCTGGACCTGTATGCGTTGACACAATTGGTGTTGTTGTATTAATGGAAATTTTCTCGTCTGTGTATTGTTCAATAGAA
>CAACWL010000387.1_pt1 | contig 15590 bp, 19 predicted proteins | sample 2275641 | NCBI WGS metagenome assembly CAACWL01 (sample SAMEA5312462, study PRJEB27640) | indoor metagenome | biome: indoor environment; feature: uncontrolled; material: polymer tiles stone | place: Germany | collected 2014-07-07 | reverse complement strand
TCAATTTGATTATATCCTTTCTCATATAAATCTGGCACTAGAACTGAGTCAGTATAATTGAGTTCTTTATTTCTAATTTGCCATTTTTCTTTATGATGCTGATCTTTTCCACCTGTATCGATCATAACTACACTATTTACATCTTGGTGGTAAGCAATCATAGCATCCCCTTGTCCGATGTCTAAAAACTCCAAAATAATGGCATCATGGTTATGCTTAATTGATAACATGAGCATTAATACAGAAAATAAAGTAATGGCTTTTATATATTGTAGCTTCAAAATTGATACTACGATAACGATAATAGCCACTAGAATTAAAAAGTAAAAAATTGCATGTAAATTCGATATTACTAAATCATTAATAGGTATTTTGTTCAATGCTTCAATTAATTCAAGTGTTTTACCAAATACAAATTCGATAATATGACTTAACAACATAGGGACTTTGCCTAAAATAATAAATAGCATTAAAAATAACATGACTAACGGAAATATGATTAATTCAAAAAGTGGAATAAAAATGAAATTGCTTATAAATCCAAGCCATTGAAAAGTATTGAAGTGAAAAATCAAAATAATAAAAGAGGATAATTGTGAAATCATATTAATCGTAAAAGTTTTACGAGTCATACTAAATGTTTTGATGAGTGGAATACTTAAAATAATAAAAGTGGAAATAATGTAAGATAATTGGAAGCCTATGTCAAAAATAACATAAGGATTGAAAAGTACAAATAATATAAATGTTATTGAGAGGATTTGCAGTGAATCAATATTCACAACTCTTTTAATGACCATATATACCATTACGACTCCAACAGCCCTTAACACACTCGGGCTTAATCCTGTCAAAATAGCATATAACGGTAATAATATAAAAATAATTAACTCAGAATGATGATATTTCACATTCATCCTCAATAGTAATCGAAACAAGAATACGTTAACCAATGCTACATGAGAACCGCTCACTGCATATAAATGATAAATTCCTAGCTTCTTTAATTGTTCTATTCGTTCAGGTGATAAATAACGCGTTTCACCTAAAGTTAATGCAATGATATCGTCAATGTTCTTTACGTCTAATGTCTTTAACTTTTGTATTAAAATCTCTCTGTATAATTGAGCCTCTTCAATTATGTTTAGAGATCTTTTTTTACAACTCTCAATAGAGAATGCTTTCACTTTCAATACGCCAGCTATTTCATGTTGTATTAAATACTCATTATAGTTAAATTTCAAATCATTCGTATTAGGTAAAATGTCCGTTCTATTATATGTAATTCTACAATTCTTCATGAATGGCATCGCTTTTAATAATGTCATTTTTTCTTGCTCATTTTTTAAAGTGTAAAACACTTTATAAGTTAGACCGTTAATCTCACCATTAGCTTGAAAAAGATCACCATCTATAAGCACTTTATCACCAAATTGTATTGTATGAGTATAAACTTTGTTCTCTTTAGATAGATTGAATGATTCCATATAATGCAATGACATTTTAGGATAAATTAAATAACCTATGACGATAAATAATAAACTCATCATCATTATTTTATATGATTGAAATTTAATCATACAACTCAAAAAAATGATCATGAGCATTAATATCCCTACATAAGCGCTCAAATGCAAAATGTAGCCACTTAATAAATGCAGTGCAAAATAAAACCACATACAAAGACATATCCTTTAATTCAAATATTTAATGATATCTTGTGGGTGAAAATCTATTTTTTCATAATGAACACCTGATTGTTCTAATAGTTGAATTGCATATGTATGATTATGATAATCGTCCGCATAATAAATTTGTTTAATACCTGCTTGAATGATTGATTTCGTACAATTTAAGCAAGGAAAATGTGTAACGTATATTGTTGCACCTTCTGAAGAAACACCAAGCTTAGCACATTGTATAATGGCATTCATTTCTGCATGTATCGTTCTAATACAATGTCCATCAACTACAAGGCAGCCGTTATCGATACAATGTTCTTCACCTGAGACAGACCCATTATAGCCACCGGCAATCACTCTGTTATCTTTCACTATAGTAGCACCGACTGATAGCCTCTCACATGTTGATCTTAATGATAAGAGATGACTTTGAGCCATAAAATATTCTTTCCATTCAATTCTTTCCATTTCATATCGACCTACCTTTCATATATCCTTATTGTAATAACTAAAAAGCTGAATTGCAATTTCAATTTAACACTATATAATCTCTTAACGACTCAATTGTCTTTTCACCAAATCCTTTAACATTTTTCAAGTCTTCAATCTTCTTGAATTCTCCTTTAGTTTCTCTATATTGTAATATTGCTTCAGCCTTACTTGGACCTATCCCAGGTAATTTTTCAATTTCAGCTTTATCACCGGTGTTTATATTAACTTCTACTTTGTTATCTGAGGATTGATTTGTCGAATGTTTTAGTACTTTTTCCCCTTTTACAGGTACATAAATATACATTTGATCCTTTAACTTTTCCGACAAGTTTATTTGACTTAAGTCCGCATCGTTTTTAGTTTGTGCTTTCTTTAATACATCATTAACTCTGTCAGAAGATTTCATATTATATGTATTCGGAAAATTGACAGCACCCTTTACATCAACAGTAACACTTTTATTTATGTTGATATCTTGCGTTGACTTAGTCATTTCAGATTTAACATCTTTATCTTGAGAAGCCTCCTGCGTTATTTCTTTACGTGTGTCCTCTTCAATATTCGACTGTTCTGAATCTGCTCCTATAAATAGAAACTTAAATATAACAAACAGTGCAATAACAGCAATTAACACAAGTTGATAATGGTTCATTAACCACTCTTTCAATCTCATTAAATTGTTCAAAAAAACACCTCCTACTTTATTAAACGTAAGAGGTGTTCATGATTACTTATTTTTGAGCAACAATAAAATGTCTGTCGCCTTCGTCATTAAAATCGTCGATATTAAAATCTGTAAAAACATTTTTAACATCAAATCCAGCAAACTCTAAAAGTTGTTTGTAAAGCTGAATTTCAAATGTAACTTGGTAATGCTCTTCATCAAACCGTTCATATAACCCATCTTCTCTTTCTGCAAAAAATGACATTTGATGGTATACACTATTTGGTTCTTCTCCAGCAATTGCTTGCCAAGCCAATGTTAATTGCTCTGTCTCATCAATATAATTACAATTATTAAACTGATGATTCATTTTATAAATTGAATGCACATCAAAAATAAGTAAACCACCATCATTTAAATAACTGTTAACATAGTTAAAGACTTGAAGCACATCTTCTGGATCAGTTATATAGTTTAAGCTATCGCAAAATATCGTAACAACGTCATATTTTTGAGGTAAGTCCAAATCTCTCATATCTTGACAATACCACTTAATATCAGCGTTTCGACTTTCTGCTATTTCTAACATTTCTGCACTCAAATCCAGACCACTAACATTACCATAATCTAAAAGTTGAGTCGTCAGTCTCCCAGTTCCACAGCCAATGTCTAAAATTTCATTGTCGTGACCTGTTGTAAAATGACCAACGATTGTTTTCCATTTATCATATGGTTGATCATCCGTTAACAAATCATAGAAATTACTCATACGATTGTATGCCATTTAATTTACATCCTCAGTTAAAGTGATTAACGGTGCATCTTTATATAATCTTTCTAAATTATAGTAATCGCGTTCTTCTCTATGGAACACATGAACAACAACATCACCTAAATCGATTAATATCCATCTCGCTTCGTTAAAACCTTCTAATCTTTTAACTAAAACACCATTTATTTCAGCTTCATCTTTAACATTTTTAGCGATTGCTTGAACTTGTTTATCACTATTACCGTGACAAACAACGAAATAATCCGCAATATCACTAATACCTTCCACATCAATCCCTACAATATCTTCTGCACGCTTATCATCACACGCTATTATACTTCTTTTCATTAATTCATTTGAGTTCATTTAACCATTCCTTTATTGTTCTGAATGCAAATTATAATAATTTAAGCATTCTATTGTTTTTAAATGTACTGTTTTATCTTTATTAATTAAATGTAAAACAGTACGTTTTGAAATTTCATAAACAGCTTTATCTAAATCTCGCTCTTTAAATACGATATCTCTAATTTCTTCAACACCTGGTGTCGTTCTTTTAGGTTCTATATAGTCTGCAATAAATATAATTTTTTCAGTCTTATTCATTTGCGCTCTACCAGTCGTATGACTATAAATTGCATAATAAATTTCTTCATCATCAATTTCATATTGATCTTTAAGACGCGCAGCAGCAACTGGTCCATGTAAAATTTCAGAACCATAACTTAATAAATCTTGACCTAAATCATATTGAGTCACACTTTGATATAAATCTGATAGTTCTTCATATTTGCATAAGTCATGTAATATGCCAGCTAGTTCGACTTTTTTAGGATCACCATCAAAAATTTCAGCCATTTTTTTACCTGTTTCAGCAACTCTAATTGAATGATTATATCTTTTTGAAGGTAAAGTTTCTTCTACTAGCTTTACCGCTTTTTTAATTTTCATACAATCGTCCCCTTTTGATATATGTTTCAATACGTGGTGTAACTAGCATCTTGATAGATTGACGATTTTTACATCTATTACGGATATCTGTTGAGCTAACATCAATTCTTGCAATGTGTAATGCCAACATGCCTTCATGAACATCTTGTCTATCAACTTCTCTATTAACAACTACGAAAATTAACATTTCTTTCAATTCATCTATGTTTTTCCATTTATTCAAATTTTCATATTGATCTGTGCCTATTATGAAATAAATTTGATGTTCCGGATATTCACTTTGAATTTCTTTAATTGTATCAAATGTGTAACTTGTACCTTTTCTATTTAGTTCTCTTCTATCCACTACACCGAATTGTAAATCTTTAATCGCTAGCTCTAACATGTTTACACGTTCAGATTCTATGAGATAAGATTCGTTATGTTCTTTAAGTGGAGATTGATAACTAGGTAAAAATAAAAATTCGTCTGGCTGAACAAATTGATACGATTCACTCGCAACTAGCATATGACCAATGTGTATAGGGTTAAACTGACCACCATATATCATTAACTTTTTCATGGATTAAGGTAGTTCTATTTTCTTGTTTTCTTTAGACTCTTTATATAATACTATGATGCTGCCAATAAGTTGTGCGAGTTCACTATCAGTTTGTTCAGATATGCTTGCAGCTACTTCTTTACGGTCATCCATATTATTTTGTAGAATATGCACTTTAATCAATTCTCTTTTTTCAAGCGCTTCTTTCACTTGCTCTATCATATTTTCATTTAGTCCACCTTTACCAATTTGGAAAATTGGATCTAAATGATGCGCTTCTTTTCTTAAATATCTCTTTTGTTTACCTGTTAACATAATTATCTCCTTTTGAGTTCATCTTTTACTCTATTTTTCATTACTTCTATATTTGCTTCTTGACCCGTCCATATTTCAAAGCTTTCTGCACCTTGATAAACGAACATATCTAATCCATTGTATATTGCTAAACCTTCTCTTTCACATGCTTGTAATAGAGGTGTTTTATTAGGAATATAAATGATATCACATACTAAAGCTTTTTTACTTATTTTTTCTATTGGTATAATAAGCTCGCTACTTTTTTCATTCATTCCAACAGGTGTTGTATTAATAATCATATCAAACGTATGAATCAAAGGCTTAACTTCCGTTAAACTCATTGCTTTGATTTCTAGTTGCCAATTATCAAATCTATCAACACTGCGATTCGCTACAGTTATTTTATGATTAGTAAATTTTATCATTTCAGAAACGATACCTTTACTTGCACCACCTGCACCAAGTACTAAAATATTCTTTTCATCAATTGGACCATGCTTATCTATTAAACCTTTAACAAATCCAATACCATCAGTATTATAGCCTATCCACTTATCATCTTTAACTAACACCGTATTTACAGCCCCTATATATTGAGCGCTTGGGGAAATTTCATCTAAATACGGAATGATAGATTCTTTATGCGGTATTGTAATATTAAAGCCGTTGAATTCTTGTTCTTTAATAATTTCTCTAATGCGCTGAAAGTGCTGAGGTGGTACATTCAACGCATGATATTGATCGTCTCTGCCTAAAGCTTCAAAGTTTGCAGAATGCATAATAGGCGAAAGAGAATGGTCAATGGGATGACCAATAACTCCAAATTTCATTTAATTCACCTCTTATAAAATTGATGTTCTCAATGTAACTTCTACTTCTTCAGGCGCAATAATGTGTACTTCTGCACCTGCATCTACAGTCACAAATCCTAAACCAGAAATCATAATGTCTTGTCGCTCGTTTTCAGTTACAATTTCCGTTTTATTCAAACGTTCAAAATCAAAATTTTCCGGATTATATGGTGGTTTAAGTAATTCACCAATTTGACGGTTCCATAAGTCATCAGCGTTTGACAACTTTGTTCTATGGATATTTAAATCGTTAGATACGAAACATGTTAAAGAACGTCTACCACCACTAACATAGTCGACTCTAACTAAACCACCTAAAAACAAACTTTGTTCTTCATTTAATTGATAAACTTTCGGTTTTATTTCCTTTTTAGGCATAACAACCTTTAATTCTTTGTCGGTTACATAATGCGTCATTTGATGGCTTTGTATAATACCTGGCGTATCAAACATATATGAATCGTCATCTAACGGAATATCAATCATATCCAAAGTTGTTCCAGGAAAATGACTTGTTGTTATAACGTCTTTTTCACCAACACTTTTTTCGATTAATTTATTAATCAAAGTTGATTTACCAACATTTGTCGTCCCAACTACAAAGACATCTTTACCTTCTCTAACTTTTTCAATCGTATTAAGCAGTTCATCAATACCTTGATTTTTATAGGCAGATATAAGCACGACTTCGTCAGGGTTTAAACCATAATCTTTAGCTCTATTTCTAAGCCATATTTCCACTCTTTTTTTATTAATAGCTTTAGGTAAAATATCCATTTTATTGGCTACAAGTACCACTTTTTTCTTACCTACAATATCTTTCAAACGATGTATCATCGAACCTTCTAAATCAAATACATCAACAACATTAACGATTAAACCATCTTCGTTATGTAATGATTTAAGCATATTTAAAAAGTCTTCACTTGTTAAATCAACATCTTGAACTTCATTATAGTTTTTAAGTCTAAAACATCTTTTACAAATCACATCTTCTTTATTCAAACTAGATTGTGGTACATAACCTGCTGCTTCCGGATTATCAGATTGCAGTATAGCACCACAACCAATACATTTAGCTATTTCTGTCAAATTTATTCCTCCCAATTAATTAAACCTTTTCTCTTAAAATAGTTTAGGAATCTTCTCTCAATTAAACGATTGAATTTTGTAACTAAACCATCTGTCTTTTTCACTGGTACAACCATGATTGTATAAAGTCCATTCCTATTACCGCCGAAAACGTCAGTCAACATTTGATCACCAATGACAACTACTTCAGATTTATTAACATCCATTAAATTTGAAGCTTGTCTAAACGCTTTTCCTCTAGGTTTACGTGCTTTAAATATATAATCTATATCTAACGTTGATGAAAAGGATTCTACACGTTCTTGATTGTTATTAGAGACAATCGTTACAGTTATATCATTTTCCTTCATTTTTTCAAACCATGTTCTTACTTCGTCAGTAGGATCTTTCACGTCCCAACCAACTAAAGTGTTATCTAAATCTGTAATGATTGCTTTTATATTTTTAGATTTTAAATGTTCAGGATTTATATCGAAAACAGACTGAACATATTCATTTGGCAAAAAGTATTTAGTAAATATTCCCATTATTACACCTCAATATTATTTCTTATTTTAACATAAATTATGTATACATTCCTTTTAGTTGAATACAAAATAAAAGTGTTGCAAATCAAATTAGATTCGCAACACTAAATATTATTCAGTAATTTCACGGTCAGATGTTTTTTCAACATCCGTATTCGCATAAATCACAAAACCAACAAGTGCTGTAGCAATGACAGCGATAGCCATTAATATTAACATGAAACTGCCTCCTTATGCCACTCTATTTAATAATAATTTTACAATTTTACTGGAATTCACGCAAGCTACTTTTAAAAATTCTTCAAAAGTAACGTCGGATTCTTTATCAGCTAAATCTGAAACAGCTCTCGTAACAATTATAGGCATATTATATTGATAACAAGTTTGAGCAATTGCACCAGCTTCCATTTCAACGACACTCGATGAAGGGAAATTTGATTTAATCTCTTTACGTTGTTCGAATGAACCTATAAAACTATCACCTGTAGCAACTTCACCAACAATACCATTTAACTCAAGTTCTTCTATTGAAGATTTCGCTATAGATATTAACGCTTCATTTGTTTCATAATATTCTGGCATACTCGGAACTTGTCCGAATTTATATCCAAATGCAGTTGCATTAACATCATGATAATAAACTTTATTACTTATAATGATATCTCCAATATTCAATTGATTGTCAACTGATCCTGCCGAACCTGTATTGATAACAAGTTCAGGATTAAATTCACTAATCAATAATGTAGCCGTTATTGCAGCATTGACTTTGCCAATTCCACTTTGAGCTAATACAATCTCTTTACCTTCTATTTGACCTTTATAGAAAATAACATGTGCTTTTTGGATTGTTTCTATATTTTCAATAGATGACTTTAATATTTCTACTTCTTCTTCCATTGCTCCAATAATACCAATCATGCTTTATCACTCCATCATATTCATTCATATTTATATTAACATAATTAGTACGCTTTGAAACATGTTTTTAGCTATTCCATAAATCTTGTAAACCTTGCAACGATAATATACCAGCAATCAATGTTGTTATCACCGCTATAACACCCATTACAATCATCCAAGTTGGATGTTTGTACTCACCAACAATGCTTTTTTTACGAGAAGCTATAAGTATTGTACCTAAAGTAATTGGTAATATTAAACCATTCAAAGCACCCGCAATGATTAATAATTTTATCGGTTTACCTATTGTTAAGAAAATGATTGATGAAATAACTATGAAAATAATAATAACTAAGTTTCTATGATTTTTAATTGATGGATGTAAAGATTGAATGAAAGTTGTACTTGTATAAGCACAGCCAATAACTGATGACAATGCCGCTGCAAATAATACAACACCAAACACTTGTTTACCTATTGGACCAAGTACATGCTCAAACACTGATGCAGGAGGATTGTCTGGATTTAAAGCAAAGCCAGTTACGACTACACCTAAAACTGCTAAAAACAAAAATGTTCTCATAATACCAGTTGTTAAAATACCTGATATGGCAGCTCTATTCACAAAAGGTATGTAATGTTTCCCAGTGATACCTGCTTCAAGCAATCTATGTGCACCGGCAAAAGTAATATAACCACCAACCGTACCACCAACTAGAGTAATGATTGGTACAATAAGTTTACTTATATCATCTGGCGCAACCATTTTGTGCGCCGCTTCTACTACTGGTGGTTTTGTTAAAATCATTACGTAAGCAACAATAGCAATCATGAGCACACCTAAAATTTGTGTAATAATATCCACAACTTTTTGTGCGTTTTTAACGATAAAGATCAAAATTGCTAAGACGCCGGTTATACCAGCACCAATTCTCACATCAATACCAAATATCGCATTTAATCCAAGTCCAGCTCCAGCTACATTCCCAATGTTAAAAGCTAAACCACCTATAGCAATTAATATCGCAATAAATGTACCTAGTCCTTTGAAGACATCGTTCGCTATATCTTGTCCGCCTTTACCAACAACAGTAATAACTCGCCATATATTAATTTGAGCCCCTATATCAATCAATATCGATGCAAGAATAGCAAATGCAAAACTTGCTAGAAATTGTTCTGTAAACACTGCTGTTTGAGTTAAAAATGCTGGACCTATAGAAGAAGTTGCCATTAAGAAAACAGCGCCCCATAATATTCTTCTATGTTTGTTAGTATATTCAAACGGTTTATTTAAATCCTCATACCCTTTATTTTGACTCATATACATTCCTCCTACTTCATTGCACTGATTTGTATACCTTCAGATTTGAACTGAGCGATAATTTCTTTAACAAAGTCTAGCGCATGTTGTCCGTCTCCATGAACACATATTGTGTCCGCTTCAATTGAGATTTCTTTTCCATTTATTGTTTTAACTTTAGATTCTTTGACCATTTTAATCACTTGCGCCACTGCTTGATCTGTATCTTTAATGAGCGCACCTTCTTTTTTACGAGATACAAGCTGTCCATTATCTTCATATGCTCTATCAGCAAATACCTCACTTTTATACGTCAAATTGTGACGTTTACAAGATTCAATTAGTTCGCTATTTGATAGACCTACGAATAACAATTGATCATCAAAATCTTTAACAGCTTTAACGATAGCATCCGCTATTTCAGGAACTTTCGCGCCCATCTGATATAAAGCGCCATGTGGTTTAACATGATAAATTTTAGTATTATGAATTTTACAAAATCCAGATAATGCACCTAACTGATAAATCACTAAGTCATAAACTTCTTGTGGTGTTAAATCCATATTTCTACGACCAAATCCATTCAAATCTTGAAATCCTGGATGTGCGCCAATATGTATATTATATTTAGCAGCCGTTTTGACTGTTTCATTCATGACATGTTGATCACCCGCATGAAAACCACAAGCTACATTAGCAGATGTAATCAAAGGTAAAATAAGTTCATCATTACCAACTTTATAGTTACCAAAACTTTCCCCTAAGTCGCAATTCAAATCTACTTGTACCATTTAGCTCTCTCCTTAAACTATTTTATGTTCATGTAAAAACTTAATCGTTATATCATTATTTATATATGGCTCATAACTTAAGACGCGATAAAGGAAATCGAGTGTCGTCGGAAAACCATCTATAACGGTTTCTTCTAAAGTCCCTTTCATCTTCTCAATTGCTTCAAGTCTATCTGTACCTTTTACTAAAATTTTCGCTACTAAAGAATCATAGTATGGCGGTATCATATATCCGTCATAGAGCATGCTATCTACTCTTGTATTAAAGCCGTTAGGTAAATGTAAAGCTAGGACTTTACCAGCTGCCGGTCTAAATTGTTTTTCGGGATTTTCAGCATTTATTCTGCATTCAATGACATGGCCTTCAAATTTTATATCTTCTTGTTTAAGTGATAAATGCTCACCATTTGCCATTAATATTTGTTGTTTAATTAAATCCACACCTGTAAGCAATTCAGTTACCGTATGTTCTACTTGAATTCGCGTATTCATTTCTAGAAAATAATAACCATTATCTGTTAATAAAAACTCAATTGTGCCAGCACTTTCATAATTACAAGCTTTAGCAGCTTTTACTGCATCTGCATGTAAAGAGGCACGCGTCTTAGAATCAAGAGCTGTACAAGGCGCTTCCTCAATGAGCTTTTGATTTTTTCGTTGAATGGAGCAATCTCTTTCACCTAAATGAATGGCCTCACCATGACGACTTCCTAACACTTGAACTTCTACATGTCTTGCTTTATCAATAAATGTTTCTATATAAACACGCTTGTCGCCGAAATATTTTTCGCCTTCTGATTGTGCTTCTTTAAAGTTTTTCTCAAGTTCTGATGCTTCATGAACAATTCTTATACCTTTACCGCCACCACCACTAGCAGCTTTTATAACAAATGGAAAGCCAACTTTTTCAGCTATTTCTCGAGCTTCTTCTACAGTTTTAACTTCGCCAATAGAGCCAGGTATAATTGGAACATTAGCTTGATACATCGTTTCTCTCGCTTTTATTTTATCTCCCATTAAATCCATCGTTTTGAAGCTTGGACCAACGAAAATAATATTTTCCTCGTCTACCCTTTGTCTAAAAGTAGTTGATTCAGATAAAAAGCCATACCCTGGATGAATTGCATCTGCTTTACTCATGTTACAAGCTTCTAATATACGATCGATATCTAAATAGCTTTCAGCAGATTGATTAGGGCCAATACATATTGCTTCATCAGCTAATTGTACGTGCAAACTATTTTTATCAGCTTCTGAATATATGGCGATTGTCGTTATATTCATCATCCTACATGTTCTAATAATTCTAACGGCTATTTCCCCTCTGTTAGCAATTAACAAACGTTTTATCATTCGAATCACCCCTTTACTTTAATGTCATAATTGTTTGTCCATATTCAACGGGATCTCCATGACTAATCAGAATATCTTCAACAACTCCATCATGATCACTTATGACTTCATTTAATACTTTCATAGATTCTATATAACCGACTATTTGACCTTTTTTAACTTCATCCCCAACTTTAACAAGTGGATTACTTAACTGTTCTTCATCTTGTAAATAAAAAGTTCCTAGAATTTCTGCGTCAATTGTAGTATGTTGCTCAGTGCTATTATGACTAGTTTGAGTCTCATTCGTTGGAACTGTTGTAGGACTCGCTGATTCAGTTACCGTCGTTTTCAAATCTAATTCTATTTCCACTGATTCGTCTTTATATTTCATATATGAAACGCCATTATTTTTCATTAACTTAATTACATCTTCTATTTTTTCGATATTCACGTTTTATTCCCCTTTTATAAGTTTTGCTAGTTTCTTAGAATTCGGTCTAACAATGCTTAAGTCTTTATATTTCTTCATTTTGATTGTTTCGATATCTTGTCTCATTTGTTTGATATACGCCTTATATTCTTTCGTTGCTTCTTCTACTGTAATCCATTTAAATTGCAAATGATCTTGAGCTTTTAATTGTGCTAGTTTTTCTCGTCCTACAAAACTTACAGTGGCAATTTTAGTATATCCACCGATAGTTTGGCGATCATTCAACAAAATAATGGGTTGGCCATTATTAGGTACTTGTACACTTCCTGGTGCAATTGGTTCTGAAATGATATCAGCACTATCTATATGAACTAAAGATTTTTCCCCATTTAATCGATAGCCCATGCGATCTGACATGTCAGAGATGCTATACGTTTGACTCACTAATAACTGCTTGGACTCTGGTTCGAATTGTTCGAATTGAAGACCTTCAATAATGGGTATCGTATTAGGTTCATGAACATTGTTTAAGTTAAATGTGTTACCTATAATGTCATAGTTAATGGGTTTATCCTTGAAATAAAACACATCATTTCGTTTTAATGTTCTTCCTTTATACCCACCTATACCACTTCTCGTATGTGTGGAAGCGCTTTCTAAAACGGGTAAAATATTTAATGGTTTATGAAATGCTAAGTAGCCTCTCACTCCAGCTGTAATACTTTTTATATTGAGCACTTGTCCCTTCTCAACATATATCGCAGTATTCACTGGAATTTGTTGATCATCTAAAAATATTTCAGCATCTAGCGCTACAAAAGCAAAAATATTTGAAGCATTAAATTGAAGAACAGGACCATTCATCGTGATTTCTAATACTGATGCGCCCTCATTATCAACTAGTGCGTTTGCAATGTTGTAGAAATATTGATTCATAACGCCTGCTACAGAAAAACCATCTTTTTCATATTTTGTTCTACCTAAATCTTGAACGGTTGTAAACAAACCTGGCTTTATACATTTCAATTTAATTCACCTACTAATCTACTGTAATCAAACTTTCCACTTTCGATTTCTCGCTCAATTTCTTGAAATTCTTGTTCTTCAATCGCTTTGAAAGATATGTAATCTCCTGCTTCGTATAAAATCATTGGGTTTCTCTCTAGGTTGAATACATCAATAGGTGTACGACCAATAATTTGCCATCCTCCAGGTGATTCTTTCGGATATAACCCTGTTTGATTATTAGCTATACCAACAGATCCTGATTTGATTTTGCTTCTAGGCGTTTCTTTTCTCGGTGTATATAACTGTTTATTTAATCCCCCTAAAAATGGAAATCCTGGTAAAAATCCAATTGCATAAATCAAGTAATTCTCGTCCGAGTGCAATTTAATCACTTCTTCTTTTGTTAATTGTGAATGTTCTGCCACAATGTTTAAATCTGGCCCATATTGTTCTCCATAGACAACAGGTAATGTAATCACTTTTTTAGATTTCTTGCCACTGTCGGACTCAAAATTAATGTTTTGAAGATTCAATTCTTTAATTAACGTTTCATATGTATACGTTGTAGCATCAAACGCCACCATAATGGATCTATATGAAGATGTTACACTTAATATGGCAGGATGCTTGTATGACTCAATATGTGATACTATGTTTGAAATTTTATCCCTAACTTCAGGATTAATTTCATTTTGTTCGTAAATCATAAAATGAGTTTCGCTAATTTGACGAATATTCAATTTTACCACCCCTTATTTCAAAAATTATTAAATAAACAGATTATTAAAACAATTTTACCTTATCATAATAACATGCTTTATATATAAAAAAAATACTGTAAAAACATTTAATTTCAATGTTTTTACAGTATTTTTTACTAAATTGCAAAATAATTAATCTATTTTTACAATTTTGACTTTCATTTCATTACCATTTGGTAATGGCACGTTAACTTCGTCATTTACTTTTTTACCAATTAGCGCTTTAGCAATTGGAGATTCGTTAGAAATTTTTCCTTCAAAAGGATCTGCTTCTGCTGAACCTACAATTTTATAGCTTTCTTCATCATTACCTGGAATTTCAGTAAATGTTACAGTTCTTCCAATTTGGATATCATTTTTAGATCCGTTGTCTTCAATAATTTGAGCATGACGAATCATATTTTCGATTTTTTGAATTTCTTGTTCGATAAATCCTTGTTCGTCTTTAGCAGCATCATACTCAGAGTTCTCAGATAAATCTCCAAAACTACGCGCTACTTTTATTTTTTCCACGACTTCTGGTCGTTTTACAGTTTTTAATTCTTCTAATTCTTTTTCTAATTTGTTGAAACCTTCCTGTGTCATAGGAAATTCTTTTTGTGTTTCCATTCTTCCATCTTCCTTTACTTTGTAATTATTTAAATATTTTTAACGAGTGATTGGATCTTCGTTGTCATGATATCAATCGCTACCTTATTGCTACCACCTTCAGGGATGATGATATCCGCATACTTTTTCGTTGGTTCTATAAATTGGATATGCATCGGTCTTACAACTGATAGGTATTGATCAATTACTGATTCCATAGTACGTCCTCTATCTTTTATATCTCTTGCTAAACGACGTAATATTCTCAAATCAGCATCAGTATCAACATAAATCTTAACATCCATTAAATCTCTTAAACTTTCGTTCTCTAAAGCGAAAATACCTTCTAGTATAACAACATCTTTAGGTTCGAATCTAATCGTTTTATCACTTCTTGTATGATTAGAATAATCATACGTTGGTACTTCAATTGCTTGTCCTTCTTTTAGATTCTTTAAGTCATGCTTTAATCTTTCATTATCGAAAGCAAATGGATGATCATAGTTTGTCTTAAGTCTATCTTCAAACGACATATGTGATTGATCTTTATAATAGTAATCTTGCTCAATTAATGCAACACTATATCCATCTAAATTTTTCAT
>CAACWL010000864.1_pt1 | contig 15622 bp, 16 predicted proteins | sample 2275641 | NCBI WGS metagenome assembly CAACWL01 (sample SAMEA5312462, study PRJEB27640) | indoor metagenome | biome: indoor environment; feature: uncontrolled; material: polymer tiles stone | place: Germany | collected 2014-07-07 | reverse complement strand
TTGCCAGAGTATAAATTATACTTATTAAGTTTCTGGTACTTTATCACTTTCGGCTCTTTCGTAGCATTCGGGTTATTCTTACCGAACTTTTTAGTTAATAATTTTGGTTTAGATAAAGTTGATGCTGGTATTCGAACAGGTACGTTTATCGCAATAGCAACGTTGCTACGCCCTGTAGGAGGTGTGCTTGGTGATAAGCTACGTGCAATGGATGTATTAAAAGTTGTATTTGTCGGATTAATCATTGGGGCAGCAATGCTTTCTATTAATCATCAAATCTTCTTCTTCACTGCAGGATGTTTAATCATCTCTGCTTGTGCTGGTCTAGGTAATGGTCTGATTTTTAAATTAGCTCCAACTTACTACTCTAAACAAGCAGGTATTGTGAACGGTATCGTATCGATGATGGGTGGCTTAGGTGGTTTCTTTCCGCCGCTAGTCATTGCTTTTTGTGCAGCGAGTTTCGGTACAAATAAACCGGCTTTCGCTTTCCTTACAGTGTTTGGTATAATTGCCTTAATAACAATGTTCTGGATGGATAAAAAAGAAGGTAGAAAGTAACTGAATTGAGGGGTAGTAATGACAAGATACGATAGACAAATAAAGTTTTACGGGATTGGTGAAAGTGGTCAATCATTCATCGAAAATGCTACAGTTGGTATTGTTGGGTGCGGCGCATTAGGCACACACTTAGCAGAATCTATTGCTAGAAGTGGCGTAAAAAAAATTGTTATCGTCGATCGTGACTATGTCGAAGTTTCAAATTTGCAACGTCAATCACTTTTTAAAGAATCAGATGCTGAACTGAGCACGCCTAAAGTTGTGGCATGTGAACGAGAACTAAAGAGTATACGCAGTGATTTAGAACTTGAAACTTATATAGCACATTGTGATGCGTCGCTTCTTGAAGCGGCGTTTTTGCAATGTGATTGTATATTAGATGCGACAGATAACTTTGAAACACGATTAGTTATCAATGATTTTAGTTATAAATATAATATACCGTGGATTTATGGTGCATGTGTTGAATCAACATATGTCGCTTGTCCGTTTATTCCAGGTGTAACACCATGCTTTCACTGTGTAATGGGCATACTTCCTGTAATGAATAGAACATGTGACACTGTAGGGATTATAGAGCCTGCAGTTAATCTTGCGACAAGCTATCAAATGATGTATTGTATGAAAATTTTAAGTAAAACACCATTTGATGCAAAACTCATATTCGGTGATGTATGGCAGATGGATCACACAGCTTTGAAATTTTCTAAAATGTTTGATGAAAGCTGTATGACATGTGGTAAAAATAAGACCTTTCCTAATCTATTGTTTAAGCAAACAGAGACGATGCTTTGCGGGCGAGATACAGTGCAATTTATGACGTTAAACTTCAATGAAGAGGAACTTATTCGTCATTTAAAAGAACAAAATATTGTGTTTAATGTAAATCCTTATTTTATAAGGTTTAAGTTTATGGATCGACCTATGATATGGTTTAAGGGTGGCAGATTGTTAATTCATGAAGTGAAGACAGTCAATGAAGCCAAAAAAATCTATAATCAATTATTTGGATAGGAGGATATCAATGTATAACGAACATGAAAATATCGAGCGTAAACAGTTAAAAGTAGGTGTAATTACAGTGAGTGATACACGTGACTATGAGACGGATAAAGGTGGAAAGGCAGTAATTAAACATCTAGCTGATATAAATATTTCTGTCGATAAAACACACTATTCAATCGTAAAAGATGATCAGGCTGAAATTCGAAAGGTGATTCAACATCTTTTACACGAGAAGGTAGATGCGATTATTACAACAGGCGGGACGGGAGTTGCGAAGCGCGATGTGACGATTGAAGTAGTGAAATCAGTCATCGATAAGGAAATGGAAGGGTTCGGAGAAATTTTTAGATTTTTAAGTTATACAGAAGATGTAGGACCGCGTGCGATTCTTTCACGTGCGATTTGTGGCACGAAAGATAACACGGTAATCTTCTCAATTCCTGGTTCAGTTGGTGCAGTAAATTTAGCGATGAAAAAGCTCATTACACAACAGATTCATCATATTGTGCATGAGCTTACAAAATAATTAACGGTTAAAATCGCCATTTTTTCCACCGGATTTTGACTCTAAATATGTAGGACCGATAATCATGCTTTTATCAACTGCTTTAGTCATATCATAGATTGTCAACGCTGTGGCGCTTGCTCCAGTTAATGCTTCCATTTCTACACCAGTCTGACCGGTTGTTTTAACGGTGCAAGTAATCAGTATTTCGTAACCATCTGTTGTATCCCATTCAAATGCAATATCGATGCCGCTCAAATTAAGCGGATGACACATTGGAATAATTTGTGCGGTGTTTTTGGCGGCCATAATGCCTGCAACTTGTGCAACACCAAGCACATCGCCTTTTTTATTAGTATGGTTGATGATCTGTTCGTAAATGATTTCATTTACTTTGATTGAACTTTTAGCGACAGCAGTGCGCGTAGAAATTTGTTTGTCTGAAACATCTACCATCTTAGCTCTACCTTGTTCATTAAAGTGAGTCAATTCGCTCATCGAATTACTTCCTTTCTTATATAATTATATTTATAATACTACAATTTTAGAGCGGGAGGATATATATGTTAGAGAAAAGAACACCAATACCTGTTAGTGAAGCGATTGAGAAATGTATCAAATATGCCAAGCAAAAAGAAGTTATAGAAATTAACTATCTTGAAAGTTTAAATTATGTTTTAGCAGAGGATATCATCGCTACTTATGATATCCCGATGTTTGATAAGTCTCCATATGATGGCTTTGCAATTCGTAGTGAAGCAAGTGCTGGAGCGAGCGGAGACAACCGCATCACTTTTAAAGTAGTTGACCATATTGGGGCTGGTAGTATAAGTGAGAAGGCACTCAAAGATAATGAAGCAGTGCGCATTATGACAGGTGCTGAAATTCCTGCAGTTGCTGATGCAGTTGTAATGCTTGAACAAACTGTAGCTACAGATGATGGGTTTACACTAAGAAAGCCATTTACAAGTGGTGAGAACATTTCATTCCAGGGTGAAGAGTGCAAAAAAGGTGATACAATCCTCGAGCGAGGTACGTTCATCAATGCTGGAGTGATTGCGGTACTTGCAACCTTTTCTTATGCAACAGTTAAAGTATATCAAAAGCCATCAGTTGCGATCATCGCAACAGGAAGTGAGCTTGTTGATATCGATGAAGCGCTACCACCCGGGAAAATAAGAAACTCAAACGGTCCGATGATTATGGGACTATGTAAAGATATGAATATCGAAGTCCTGAATTATCATGTCAAAGCGGATGATTACAATACTCTGTATCAGGCAGTGCACGATGCATATCAAAAGCATGATATCGTTATTACTACTGGTGGCGTGAGTGTCGGCGACTTTGATTATATGCCGCAAATTTATAAGGACTTAGCAGCTGAAGTATTATTCAATAAAATTGCGATGCGCCCAGGTAGTGTAACGACAGTTGCTGTAAAAGAAAATAAATTTTTATTTGGATTATCGGGCAATCCAAGCGCGTGCTATACAGGATTTGAATTATATACACGTCCAGTGTTACGAACGATGATGGGTGAAAGAGATGTCTATCCGACATTTGTAAAAGCTGTATTATCCGAAGATTTTACGAAAGCTAACCCTTTCACGCGGTTTATTCGTGCGGATCTAGACTATAGAACGATGACTGTAAAACCTAGCGGATTTAATAAAAGTAATGCTGTAATAGCGATTGCTACGAGCAATAGTATGATTGTGCTGCCAGGTGGTACGAGAGGATTTGTGACTGGGGATACAGTTGATGTATTGGTAAATAAATTGTCGCCTTCAGACGGTGTCCCATGGTAAAAATATTACAAGTAGTAGGATATAAAAAAAGTGGTAAGACAACAATTATGAATACAATGATTCGTTTTTTAAAGGCTAAAGGATTATCAGTTGCTGTTATTAAACATCACGGGGACAAAAATGGTGACGAAATTGATATACCTAAATCACGTGATCACATTACTTATATGGAAAGTGGTGCTGATGAGAGCATTGTACAAGGTTATCAATATATACACAAGCTAATGAAACAAGAAGATAAAGATGCACTGAATAATTTAGACGATATTATTCAGCACGAAGTAACCTCTCATCCGGATGTAATCCTTATAGAAGGTTATAAGCAGGCAAATTATGATAAAATAGCATTATTTAAATCGACTGAAGATGAGTATGATTTAAAAAGATTAAACAATATAAAGTTAATGGTTGATACGTCAAAAGATCAACAGGAATGCACTACAATGATTAAGACATTTATAAACAAATGGGTGGATGATACACGTGAAACAATTTGAAGTTGTAACGATGCCAATCGATGTTGAGCATTATAGAAAGATGACTGTAACACCGCATCAAGGTGCAGTTTGTGTATTTACAGGCATTGTTCGTGAATGGACGCAAGGGATTAAAACAGAGTATTTAGAGTATGAAGCATATATTCCGATGGCTGAGAAAAAGCTCGCACAAATCGGTAAAGAAATTAATGAGAAATGGCCAGGAACAATTGTAAGTATTGCGCATCGCATCGGAAATTTACAAGTATCAGAAATTGCCGTTGTAATCTGTGTGTCTAGTCCGCATCGTAAAGATAGTTATGCTGCGAATGAATACGCAATCGAACGTATAAAAGAAGTCGTCCCGATCTGGAAAAAAGAAATTTGGGAAGACGGAGAAGAATGGATTGGTGGCCAACGCGGATACCATCCAAATTACAAAGGGTGATATAAATGAAAATATTATATTTTGCACATATTAAAGCTAAAGTGAATCGTTCTCAGGATGAGTTTACATTTACTGAGCCTATTTCAGTAAATGACTTGAAAGCACACTTAGGAAAGACATACCCAAACATTCAAGGTGAAAGCTATCAAATAGCTGTGAATGAGGAATTTGTTAAGGATGACGAAATGATTCAAAATAACGATATTGTTGCACTCATTCCCCCGGTAAGTGGTGGTTAGATGATAGGTGTAATACTTGCGGGTGGTAAATCTTCTCGTTTTGGAAGTCATAAATCGCTATATCCACTCGATGAGAAACCATTTTATGTACATGTTTATCATGCAATGATTGAAAGTGGTATAGAGCGAATTGTACTAAGTTCAAATAAGATGTTATCGCAATATTTTATAGATGATATAAAGATGCGTAAGCTTGAAATTGAAGTAATTGTTGATGAAGTATCTTATAAAGAATGTGGACCATTATCAGGCATTTATGCTGTAATGCATGCAATTCCAAATGAAGACTATTGTGTAATTTCTGTTGACACACCTTTTGTTACTTCAGTCGCGATTCGTTACCTGATTGAGATGGCAGGAATACACCATAGATCAAATGCCATCTTATATCAAGATAATGAGCAAATACACAGAACGATTGCTGTATATCGCTATGCGTTATTACCAAGCGTAAAAGAATCGCTTGATGCAGGACGACTTGCCTTAAAAGAATTGACGCAGCAAAATGCGAAATTAATTCATATCAATCGTATTAACAGTACACCATTTTGGTATGAAAATATCAATACAAAAGAAGATTTAAAACGTGTCCTAAAATTAAGGAGTGGATATTATGGGGCAAATAACAGATAAATTAGGACGTCCGATCCGCGACCTTAGAATTTCAGTAACGGACCGTTGTAATTTTAGATGCACATATTGTATGCCGAAAGAAATATTCGGAGATGATTATGTCTTCTTACCGAAAGATGAGTTGCTTTCATTTGGAGAACTTGTGAGGTTGGCAAAAATTTATGCTAAGTTAGGTGTAAAAAAGATTCGAATCACAGGTGGTGAACCTTTACTACGACGTGATTTGCCGACGCTTATTGCTGAACTTAATAATATTGAAGGCATTGAAGATATTGGTTTGACTACAAATGGCCTATTATTAAAGAAACATGGGCAGGCATTATATGATGCTGGATTACGTCGTATTAATGTATCGCTTGACGCATTGGATGAATCATTTGAAGTAATCAATGGGCGTGGTATTAAGGCTAACCAAATTTTAGAACAAATTGATTATGCAGTATCTATCGGTCTGAAAGTGAAGATGAATATGGTTATCCAAAAAGGTTTAAATGATGATCAGATGATACCGATGGTGCAATATTTTAAAGATAAGAAAATAACGTTACGTTTCATTGAATTTATGGATGTGGGTAATGATAATGGCTGGAATTTTGATAAAGTTATCTCTAAAAAAGAAATGATTGAAGCCATTTCCAAAGCATTTGACATCCAACCCGAAGCCCCAAAGTATTTCGGTGAAGTGGCAAAGTATTATACGCATGATAATGGTGCAAAACTTGGATTTATCACGAGTGTTTCTGAGTCATTTTGCTCAAGTTGTACGCGTGCACGTTTAAGTTCTGACGGTAAGATATTCGGTTGTCTTTTTGCGACTGATGGTTATGATATCAAATCATTTATGAGAAGCGGTGTAAGCGATGAAGCACTTGAAGCAAAGCTTACCAAACTTTGGAACAATCGTAGTGATCGTTATTCAGATGAACGCACTGAAGAAACTGTAAAAAATAGAAAAAGGAAAAAAATCAATATGAATTATATCGGCGGATAATTTTATTGTTATATAAATATAATAATAAAATTATATGTAAACTGATTGTATCGTGTTCGTATAATGATAAATAATAGTAAGATAGCATTTGGTCTGTTTTTAAGACTAGGTGCTATTTTTTATGTTTTATTATTTGGATTAAACGTTTATAATAGTTAAGTAAAGACTTTTTGTAACTGATTAGGGAATACTGGCTTCATTATTATTTTATTTAGAGGTGACCTATGGAAAGGGATAAAAAGTTAATGTTAAGAAAAGCAGTAAAGCCGTATGAGAAATCTGAATTTCAGTTGAGTATCATACAAATTTTTAATACGCTCGTACCTTATTTTCTATGTATCATTTTAGGCATGTTTGCGTATCAGGTTTCACCATTGATTTCAATTGCACTTGGTGTAGTTGGGGCGTTCTTTTTAGTACGTAGTTTCATTATTTTTCATGATTGTTGTCATGGTTCGTTTTTTAAGAACAAAAAGTGGAATGATCGTTTAGGAAATTTCACAGGATTTTTAACATTATTTCCGTATCAGCAATGGCGCAGAGAACATAATATTCACCACGCTACGAGTGGGAATTTAGATAAAAAAGGTGTCGGTGATATTTGGATGATGACAATTGAAGAATATGAAGCTGCTGATAAGAAGACGCAACTTGCTTATCGCATATATCGAAATCCGTTTGTAATGTTTGTAATTGGTCCGATTTATCTATTGCTTATTTCAAATCGATTTAATCGTAAAGGTGCAAGGCAAAAAGAAAAGATCAACACATGGTTGCATAATATAGCAATCGTTGTAGTATATGGAGCGATTATTTATTTCTTCGGTTTCGGAATGTTTGCTGCAGTATTTATTCCCGTAATGTTTGTCGGAGGAATGCTTGGGATTTGGATGTTCTATATTCAGCATACCTTTGAAGAGTCTTACTTTGAAGAAAATTCAGAATGGGATTATGTAAAAGCTGCTGTTGAAGGTAGTTCATATTATAAGCTACCGAAATTGTTACAGTGGTTAACAGGAAATATTGGTTTCCATCATGTGCATCACTTAAGTCCGAGAATTCCAAACTATTACTTAGAGAAAGCACATGAAGCAACGCCGCCTTTACAGCATGCAACAACAATTACTTTAAAGAGAAGCTTAGCATCAATACGATATAAGTTATATGATGAGAAAAAGAAAGTGTTTATCACTTTTAAAGAGTATTATCAAAACTATGCAAATAAAAAAGTGATATAAAGTAACTAACATGTTAATAAAATGAAAAAAGGATTTGGACATTTGTCCAAATCCTTTTTATGATTTAAAGAATACTTCTATGATATGGTCGAGTTGTGCTATCGTAAGGGTCAGTGTATGTTCTCCTGTTTTATCAAGCATTGCTTTTGTATTTGTTTCATCAAAAGTAATTGATTTTTTAAAATAAGGTTCGAATACTTCGATATAACCATTCAGGATAGCTTCCTGGTCGTTCATCGTATATTGTTCACTCGTAGGTGCAACAGTCAACTGATTGAAGTTTAAATACTTTTTGATGATTTCTAGTATTGCTAAGTTTTCGGGTGGTTCGTTGTTTGTGATATGATAAATTTTCTTATCTTCGGCGTTTGGTATTGCGCGTGTCAAAACACGTACAACGTAATCCACTGGAACTAAGTTAGATGTACAGTTATTATCTGCAAATAATCTATATGTATGCTTATCGCTTTCTGGATTACGATCCATCTTGCGTTTAAAGACTTTCAATGCTTTCATAAAGCCGTACATTGTAAACTTAGAGTCCGCTTCACCTGTAACTGAATCTCCGATGATAATTGCGGGTCTTAAAATAGACGTCTTCATTTTTGAAGCAGCAACTAAGTGTTCAGCTTTCACTTTACTTTCTTCATATGGATTATTTGTTTCAGCGTTGATATCATGTAATACTTCTTTTGCATCTTCAAGTATACCCACAGTATAAGCCGTGGATACATATAGGAAATGTTTCGTATTGATTTTTTCAGCAAATGCTAATGCATGCTGAGTACCTTCATAATTAATCTTAAATAAATCTTCTCTTAAATCTTCATCAAATTTTACGAGTGCCGCTAGATGATAGAAATAATCCATAGCTGGAAGAAGCGAAATCGTATCGTTATCAACGCCAAAATCTTCTGCAGTAATATCACCTTTAATAAAATGTAATCTGTCTTTATTGTCTTCTGTAATAAGTTTATTTTTACGATGTTCATCACGGTACAGAACATAAAGTTCATAGTCTTTATTGTAAAGTAAATTATCGATTAGTTGAGCGCCGACAAATCCAGTTGCGCCCGTTAAAAATATTTTCATATTAGTTCACATCCAAAAATTTTATAGTATAAATTATTGTCCTATAATTTATAACTATAGTAAAGACATACGGAAAAATTAAGAATATAAATGTGCTTTTCTACCATGTAATATGTAATATGCAATGCCGCCTATAATCACAAAGATGCTCATATAGCCATATAAGCCATGTAAACCAATTATAGGGATAAATATACCAAGAATGTATGGCCCAAACCCAAGTGCAAAGTCTAAAAAGATAAAATAAGTACTTGTAGCAAGACCCATCTTTTCGTGATCAGTAACTTTTACTGCGATTGCTTGAGCGATGGACTGGAAGTTACCATAACCAAAGCCTAGGAATGCAGCACTTAAAATTAACATCCAGGATGAATGTGTGAAGCTTAGTGTTAATAATCCTAAGAAATAAGATACTAATGCTGGATACATTACGATATTTGTCCCTCTATTATCCATTAACTTACCTGTAATAGGTCTTGAAACCAATACAACGCCTGCATAAGTTAAAAAGAAAAAACTGCCTGCAGTAATTAAGTTATTCTCTTTGGCGAAGAAAGAAATAAAACTGAGTACACTCGAATACGCTGTACAACAAATGAGAACGACGATAGAAATCGGAATGGCATTTATATCGATGTAATCTTTAATACTGAATCCACTTGGAGCATTTGAATGTAATCGTTTCACTTCTTGATTTACAGTGACCTGTGGCAATAATAGTAAGCCTATCATCGCAAGAACTAAACAAAAGATGAATAATTGTCTGAACGTAATGATTTGTAATAAAGATAATCCTAAAAATGGTCCGATAGCAGTAGCCATAACAGTACTCATACTAAAATAACTGATACCTTCACCACGACGTTTCATCGGTGTAATAAATGCAGCAATTGTCCCTGTAGCTGTAGAAGCGATACCATTCCCAATTCCATTTAAGAATCTGACAAGTAGCAATAAAGTAAGGTTGAAAGAAGTGAAGTAAAGTGCAGTAGTAATTGTAAAGATGATAACGCCGATAATAAGTACTTTCTTCTGGCCATAAACATCGATATTTTTACCTGCCCAAAACCTTCCGAATAAACTTCCGACAATAAAGATACCAGATACGAGACCTGCTGTACTTGTTGAAACATGATACTCATCTACAGCATAACCACCGATTGTTACAAGTAATAAAAACATCGATAACATTAATATAAAATTGATTAAAGAGACCATGATAAATGGTTTAGTCCATAATTTTTCTTCCAAATATAACAAATCCTTTCTAATCTTCAGTAATTTTAATTGTTGAGAGTGCATCGTTAATAGTTTGTAAAGTTTCAACATCGATATCCTTTAAATAAGTGGTCTGAACAGATGTAATCATTATCATGACTTCTTCATAGACGGTATGTCCTTTGTCGGTAGGGGTGAGGAGCCTTAATCTTTTATCTTGTCCGACTGAACTTTTAATAAATTCATTATTAATAAGAGACTGAATTATTTTTGTTGCGGTAGGTTTTTCGATATTACGTATCCTGGCGATTTCTACTAATGTCGTTGATTGCTTGTGCACGATTATCTTGAGTACAAGCCATTGTGCGGAGGAGAGACCGTATTGATTTAATGATTTGTTCATATAATCAACATATGCTTTTCTTATGGCAAGAATATGATCGAATAAGTGTATCTGTTGAAGTTCTCTGGACATCTTATATACTCCTTTATATAGTTAGGCTAACTAACTATATAAGTATATGAAAATAAATTAAATATGTAAATAAAAAAATGATGGCAAAATGCCATCATTTTAATTAAAGAAATTTTGTATTAATAAATTTAGCTGTAACGTATTCTTTAATACCAAGGTGAGAATTTTCTCTTCCGAACCCTGAATGCTTTACGCCGCCAAATGGTGTTTCTGGATTTGAAATAGCGACTTCGTTTATACCAACCATACCATATTCAAGTGAAGTGGCTATCGTTTGTATTGTTTTGCTATCTTTAGCATATGCATAACTTGCTAACCCAAATTCACTGTCATTAGCCATTTCGATGACTTCTTCTAAAGTATCAAAGGTAATGATCGGAATCACTGGACCGAATGTTTCTTCATAGAAAATATCCATCGTTCTATTAACATTATCTAAAATTGTTGGCTGGAAGAAGAAACCATTATCATATTCATCACCTGTTAAGCGATGGCCACCTGTAACAAGCGTTGCACCTTTATCAGTTGCATTAATAATCTGCTTCTTAATTTTATCGATAGCATCTTCTCGAATAAGTGGTCCGACATTCGTATCTTCGTTAAGACCATTTCCAACTTTAAGTGCTTCAACTTTTTCAGTAAGTTGTTTTAATACATTATCTTTAATAGATTTATGAACAAAAATTCTATTTGGTGCAATACAAACTTGTCCGTTGTTACGGAATTTGGCAGCCATTAATCCTTCTACCGCTGCATCGATATCTGCATCTGCGTTGATGATAAATGGTGCATGGCCACCCAATTCAAGCGACATTTTTTTTAATGTATCAGCTGATTGTGCATAGAGCGCTTTACCAATAGGTGTAGAACCTGTGAATGTTATCTTCTTCACTAATTTTGATGAAGTCATAGCTTCACCTATTTCTTTTGAGCTACCCATAACGATATTGGCAACACCTTTAGGTAATTCTGCTTGTTCAAATAATTCAAAGACTGCTAAAGCTGAAAGTGGTGTGTCACTTGATGGTTTAAGCACAACAGTATTTCCTGCTGCAAGTGCAGGTGCAATCTTACGGGTAATCATTCCGGATGGGAAGTTCCAAGGTGTAATCGCACCAACGACACCTACTGGTTCATAGGCGATTTCATACTTATGGTCATTTGGTGCAGGTATTGTTTCGCCATACAAACGACGTGCTTCCTCAGCATTCCATCTAAAACTCTCAGCGCCAGCAATCACTTCTAGCTTCGATTCTTTTATTGATTTCCCTTGCTCGATTGTCATAATTTCTGCAAGACGATCAGCATGTTCTTCTAGTAAATCAGCAATGTTGTGTAAGTATTGAGTACGATCTTTTAATTCTAAACTTTTCCATGGTTGAAAAGCATCATAGGCTGCCTGAATTGCATCTTCTACTTGTGTCTCATCAGCTTGTGCGATTTTAGCGATGACTTTACCTGTTGCAGGATTAATTAAATCTTTATAATCAGCGGTATTTATCCATTCGCCATTGATAAATAGATCTTTATGAACATTATTAATTGATTCTGTCATGTATATCCCTCTTTCTAAATTTTCTTGTACTTACATTTTCCCTCGTATATTGAAGTTAAACAAGTGATATGCATTATGGATTGATGTATACTAATAATTATTTCATTACGGAGGGTGCTATGGAACAAGGAGTAAGAAAAGAACAAAATAAATTCATATTAGTAATTGTATTGGGGCTGTTAGCAGCATTCGGTCCACTTTCACTAGATATGTATCTTCCCGCGTTACCAAGTGTAGCAGATGAACTGCATACAACAGCATCGAATGCACAATTAAGTCTTACTGCATGTATGATTGGCCTTGCCGTTGGACAAATTTTTGTGGGGCCACTTAGTGATATTATCGGAAGGAAGAAACCACTGGCAGTTGTTTTGTTAGTTTATGCGTTATCATCATTATTGGCAGCTACAAGTACTAGTATTGGTATGCTCGTATTATTCCGATGTATTCAAGGATTTTCTGGTGGGGCAGGAGCTGTTTTGTCCCGTGCTATATCAAGTGATCTATATAAAGGAAAAGATTTAACGAAATTTATGGCAGTCTTAATGCTTGTAAATGGTTTAGCACCAATTCTAGCACCCGTTATCGGAGGAATAATTTTAAGCGTGTCAACATGGCAAACGGTGTTTATCATACTAGCGATATATGGTGCGTTGTTGTTTTTTCTTTCTTTTACACTAAAAGAAAGTTTGCCGAAATCAGCACGTAATGAAGGGGCATTGAAATCAATTGTGAATGATTTCAAAAAATTACTCACCAATAAACAGTTTGTAACGGTATTAATGTTACAAGCTTTGACTTATGGTATTTTGTTTAGTTATATCTCTGGATCACCTTTTATAACCCAGAAAATATATCATATGAATGCACAGCAGTTTAGTTATCTATTTGCTTTCAATGGTGTTGGTTTGATTATATTTAGTCAGATTACAGCGAAGCTGGTAGATAAAATGAGTGAAGTAAACATACTGAAGTTAGGTCAGACGATTCAACTCGTTGGAATGATAGCGACAAGCATCGTACTCATATTACATTTACCGATGTGGTGTCTATGGATAAGTTTCTTCTTACTGATTACACCGGTTAGTATGATTGGAACAACAGGATTTTCCATTGCGATGCAGGTTCAGAAACAAGGAGCAGGAAGCGCATCTTCAATTTTAGGATTGATGCAGTTTCTGGTAGGTGGATTATTATCACCACTCGTTGGGCTTATGGGAGAAACATCTGTCGTACCGTTTATAGTGATTATCATGATATGCAGTTTACTGGCACATTTTATACGCATTAAGTTTTTAAAAGACATCACTTTGTAGTGATGTTTTTTTATGTAAAATTTATACATTTGTAATAGTAATTTTACGAAAATTTCAATTGCAAGTTAGCCACATCATCCCAATACTATGACTTTCACAACGTACCAGCAGCTTCCGAGTTGCACTATCATAAACAAGAAATAATAAACCAAAACTGGCAATCTTGTTAAACGGCTTAACATTGCACCATCCCAAGAGGTATTCCCCTGGAAATAGATGATAGTCATCGTATAGCTTGATAGAATCGTGTCAGCCAATAGAACGCCTAGCACGATATAAATGAACCAATCTCCAACCATCCACATTGAAACAACATCCGGATACCGATAATACAAATAAAATCCACCGGTAATCAATATTATCACGATAAATGGAAATATTTTTCGAGATGTTTTTACAAAATAATAGAGAAACACAAATCCTAGTAATATCCAAAAACCGATTTGCCACGCTCTCGATAAACAAAATACTCCAAGTATTAAAAATAGTGGTGGAAACAAATAACCTGCGATAAAAGTAGCAAATTGATTCCATCCAGATATCGTGTGTGACACAGCATAACCGTTACGTCCGGTAGCAAGTCGTTCAGATCTTCTTGTCACGATAACCATGTCGCTTACTTTTCCTCCAGTTAACTGACATATCAAAGCATGTCCGAATTCGTGCAATAATGTTGGTAAATAACTCAGCCACAACATTAATACATTCGGTCGATTATAGTAATATAATGATAATATTAAATAAATGCTAGCAAATGCTAACAATAAAAAAGTATTCAAATGCTTCACCTCATAAAGATAGTAGCACAAACAAAGATGCGACTCCTCAATCTGGAGACGCATCTTTTTTAGTGCTTCTTAATTTTCGGCCAATAATAGTAAATCAATATCCCAAGTCCCAATAAAAATGAAGAAATTAAGGCAGTCATTATTGATAAATAATGATTATTCCAAAACTTCTTCAATTTATATTGCTGGTAATCTTCGTATTTTACACTTGCAGATTTATAATCTTTGGATACAAATTGACGTTCATAATCATAATGAACGCTACCATCTTTTAAAATTAATTTTCCGGGTTGATCTTTTTTCACGATGTCATATAAATCTTGATGAACAAAGTATTCTTTACCGTTAAATTTATGTACGCCTTTTGTTAAAACCTTTTTATATTCATATTTATTAAATGCATCCTGCATCACAGCGTTAGCCATTTTATTTCTATTGTATTCCGCATCAGGATCCAGCCAATGTTGTACACCTAGAACGACTGCTATAACACGCATGTTTTGCTGTTTAGCGGTAACTGTTACATTGAAACCAGCTGTATCACTAGAACCTGTCTTAAGTCCATCTGCTCCTTTAAAAGGATATTGTCCCCCTTCTAAAGAATGATTGTAAGTTTTAAATGACTCTTCATCTTCAGTACCTGGTTTCACAGTAACAAACGCCTTTTTAGTAAATTTTAAAATTTCTGGATGTTCGTTCACCAAATGCTGGCTTAGTATTGAGTAATCTCTTGCAGACGTTAAGTTATCTCCATCACCTTGATAACGCTTCGGTTTATATTGAAGAAGCATATTATTTGGTGCACCGACAGGATTCAAGAAACGAGTATTTTTCATACCAAGTGCTTTTGCAGTTTTATTCATACGATCCACGAAATCAGAATCTTCTTTTTCTACTAAATTCACTAACATATAAGTTGCAGCGTTACTTGATGGCGTTACTGCGAGCTGAATAAGATCAGAGACCTTATAAGTGACGCCTTTTCTAAATACGTTATTACTTAACATCGGTAAACGGGCAATCGTCCAATATTTATCGTTAACTGTTACTTTTGTACTAAAAGTAATTTTTCTTTTTTCCATTTCTTCCATCAACAAATATAAAGTCATTAATTTAGACATAGAAGCAGGGGGTGCTTTGGCATCAATATTATCACCATATAGAATTTGGCCATTTTTTTCTGCGATGACAATCGTACCTTTAGGATTATATTTAGGAGCTATATTCATCCCTTGCTGTGTTGCAATTTCAGATGGTGTCGCTGCTGAAAT
>CAACWL010000473.1_pt1 | contig 16105 bp, 14 predicted proteins | sample 2275641 | NCBI WGS metagenome assembly CAACWL01 (sample SAMEA5312462, study PRJEB27640) | indoor metagenome | biome: indoor environment; feature: uncontrolled; material: polymer tiles stone | place: Germany | collected 2014-07-07 | reverse complement strand
GAAAAATTTTCTAAATAAAAAGGAGATATCATCATGAAATCTATTTTTTCAAAAAATGCGCCAGCAGCAATTGGACCATACAGCCACGCTGTTGTAGCTAACAATATGGTTTATACGAGTGGTCAAATTCCACTGACTATAAATGGTGAAGTAATAGGTGATGACGTTGCAGAGCAAACGAAGCAAGTATTAGAAAACTTATCAGCTGTATTAGAAGAAAGTGGATCGAATTTAAATTCAGTAGTAAAAACAATGATTTTTATTAGTGATATGAATGACTTCCCAATCATCAACGAAGTGTATGGCGAATATTTCAATGAGCACCTTCCTGCAAGAAGTTGTGTTGAAGTGAGTCGTCTTCCTAAAGATGTGAAAGTTGAAATCGAAGCGGTAGCTCTAAAAGTTAAGTAGATTTTTAACTTACATTTTATTAGGAGGCTATCTAAGATGAAAGTCACAGATGTTAGAATGAGAAAATTAGCTACAGACAGTAGAATGAAAGCATTGGTATCAATCACGCTGGATGAGGCATTTGTCATTCATGATTTACGCGTTATTGAAGGGAACAACGGATTATTCGTGGCAATGCCGAGTAAACGTACTGCAGATGGCGAATTCCGTGACATCGCCCACCCAATCAATAGCGAGATGCGTCAAGAAATTCAGGCTGCAGTCATGAAAGTATATGACGAAACTGAAGCGATTGATCCAAGTGAGTTAGGAAAGAATAATAATGACGATGTGGATACTACTGAAGATGCTACAAGTGAAGCAGCACCTAATTTAGTAGAATCTGATTCACAAACGACAGTTGAAGAAGATTTAAAATAATTGAAATGAAATAGTGTTTAAGCGTGTCTGATAACAAATTATCAGACACGCTTTTTTGTTTATCGAAATATACATAATGTATGTTAAAATAAAAATAACTGAGCAGATTACACATCTCATAGCTTATAAAAAAATGTTTTACTGGGGGATAATATATATGACAAAACAAGCTGTTATTTTAGCTGCAGGAAAAGGGACACGAATGAAGTCAAAACTACATAAAGTATTACATCCTGTCTGTGGTAAACCAATGGTACAGCATGTAATAGATAATATTAAAGCAGCAGGTGTAACAGATATCGTTACAATCGTTGGATATGGCGCTGAAGATGTAAAGCGTGCTTTAGCAGATCAATCTCAATTCAGCATGCAGACAGAACAATTAGGGACTGCACACGCTGTTCAAATGGCTGCAGAGCATTTAGCAGATAAAGAAGGTACGACAATTGTAATTTGTGGAGACACACCTTTAATTTCAGAAGAGACAATTCAAGGCTTTGTAGCACATCATGAAACAACTGGTGCAAAAGCAACGATTCTTTCAGCTAAAACGAATACACCGTTCGGATATGGACGTATTATTCGTGACGAACACGGTAGTGTTGAACGTATTGTAGAAGAAAAGGATGCTAACATTGAAGAAAAATTAGTCAATGAAATTAGTTCTGGTACTTTCTGTTTTGATAATAAATTATTATTCGAATTATTAAAGCAAGTTGATAATGATAATGCACAAGGTGAGTATTATTTACCTGATGTGATTAAATTATTACGTGCACAAGGTGAAATTGTAGAAGCGTTTGTTACTGAAGATTTCAGTGAAACGTTAGGTATAAATGATCGCTATAATTTATCGATTGCTGAACAAACGATGCGTTTACGTATTAATAAAATGCACATGATGAATGGTGTGACAATTATTGATCCGCTGACAACGTATATTGATAAAGATGTTGAAATCGGAGCGGATACTGTTATTGAGCCAGGCGTTATGTTAAAAGGGAATACTAAAATTGGTGAAGGCGTAGTAATTACTGCGCACACTACGATTGAGAATAGTGAAATAAAGGACGATGTTACAGTAAAACAATCATATATTTCAGAATCATTTGTTGATGAAAGAACGGCAATTGGACCCTTTGCACAGCTTCGTCCAGGTAGTGATGTAGGTAAAGAAGTTAAGATTGGTAACTTCGTAGAAATTAAAAAATCTAAACTAGAAGATGAAGCGAAAGTTTCACATTTAAGCTATATTGGTGATGCTGAAATCGGTGCACGTACAAACATTGGCTGTGGTGCGATTACTGTAAATTATGATGGCAAAAACAAGTTTAAAACTGTTGTTGGTAAAGATTCGTTTATCGGATGTAATTCAAATCTTGTAGCGCCACTTCATATTGGAGATGAATCTTTTGTGGCTGCAGGCTCTACCATTACAGATGATGTGCCAAATAAAAGTCTGGCTTTAGGACGTGCAAGACAAACTACAAAAGAAGGCTACTACGATAAAGCATAGTAATGTATAATATTAAGGTCATAGTAAAGTTATTTCATATACAGAAAGCGATAAATAATACGATATCTAAAATGGGGGCATTACAAAATGATGATGAATAATGAATACAGAAATACAACTTTAAAGATTTTTTCTCTAAACGCTAACCAGCCTTTAGCTGAAGAAATTGCTAAAGAGGTAGGGATTCCTTTAGGAAAATCAAGCGTTAAACGTTTCAGTGATGGAGAAGTTCAAATCAACATCGAAGAAAGTATTCGTGGATGTGATGTATTTATCGTTCAACCGACATCTAATCCGGTAAATGAACATTTAATGGAATTATTAATCATGATTGATGCATTAAAACGTGCTTCAGCAGTAACAATTAACGTTGTAATGCCTTATTATGGTTATGCACGTCAAGACCGTAAAGCACGTAGTCGTGAGCCAATCACTGCGAAATTAGTTGCAGATATGATTGAAAAAGCTGGTGCAGACCGCGTTATTGCTTTAGATTTACATGCACCTCAAATTCAAGGTTTCTTTGATTTACCGATTGACCATTTAATGGGCGTACCTATTCTTTCTGATTACTTCGAAGCGAAAGAAGAAATCGATAAAGATTCATTGGTTATCGTTTCACCTGACCATGGTGGAGTGACACGTGCGCGTAAGATGGCAGATCGCTTAAAAGCACCGATCGCAATTATTGATAAACGTCGTCCAAAACCAAATGTTTCTGAAGTTATGAATATCGTGGGTGATATTAATGGAAAAACTGCAATCATCATTGATGACATCATCGATACAGCAGGTACAATCACATTAGCTGCTCAAGCGTTAATCGACAAAGGTGCAAAAGAAGTATATGCATGTTGTACACACCCTGTATTATCAGGCCCTGCTTATGAAAGAATTGAAAACTCAGCAATTAAAGAATTGGTTGTTACAAACTCTATTTTATTACCTGAAGAAAATAAACCAGCAAAAATTAAACAATTATCGGTTGGTGAATTATTGGCACAAGCAATCGTTCGTGTATATGAACAAGAATCTGTAAGTATTTTATTTGATTAATAGTGCTTTAGACACAATGTTGATGCGTAACATTGTGTTTTTTTATTATTAAAAATTTTTAAAAATAAAAATGTTTAGAAGAAGTTTAACGGGGTATTTATTAATTATGTGTTAAACATTTAAGACAAATAAACACTTTGCAAGCAGGTTATCACAACTGATGGGTAAGGTGTAGGAGCGCAAAGAAGTGCGCACAAAAGGAGTAATAATTATGAGTAAATTAAAAGCAACGATTAGACAAGGTAAACAAACGCGTTCAAGTTTAAACAAAGTACGTAACGAAGGTAAGATTCCAGCTGTAATATACGGTTATGGTGCTAAAAACACTTCAGTTAAAGTTGAAGAAGTTGATTTCATTAAAGTAATCCGTGAAGTTGGACGTAACGGTGTTATCGAACTTGAAGTAGGTTCAAACACAGTTAAGGTTATGGTATCTGACTACCAAATCAATCCAATTAAAAACAAAATTACGCATATCGACTTTTTAGCAATAAATATGAAATCTGAATTAACAGTTGATGTAGTAGTAAACTTAGTGGGTGAAGCTGAAGGCGTGAAAGAAGGCGGCGTTGTTCAACAACCATTATTCCAATTATCTGTTACTGCAACACCTGATGATATCCCTGAAAACATCGAAGTCGATGTTACTGAATTAAATATCGGTGATACAATCACTGTTGGTGATTTAAAAGCAGATAAAGCTTACACAATCAACAATGAAGATGATGAAGCAATCGTTTCTCTAGTACCTCCAACAGTTGAAGAGCCTGCTGAAGAAGGCGAAGCGGCAGAAGGTGAAGTAGCGGAAGGAACTGAAGCTGCTGAAAGCGAAGAGAAATCAGAAGAAAAAGCTGAATAATTATTCGAATCCAAGGGACATGCATTTGTATGTCTCTTTTTTTATATTATAATAGTGATAATGATTAAGCGGAGGATTTAAATATGAAATGTATCGTTGGATTAGGTAATATAGGTAAGAAATATGAAGATACACGACATAATGTAGGTTTTATGGTCGTAGATGAATTTTTGAAGAAACATAATATAGAGTTAGATAAACAGAAATTTAAAGGAAACTATACAGTAGCAAATATTAATGGTGAGAAAGTACTGATTATTGAACCGATGACGTATATGAATTTATCAGGTGAAGCGGTTCGTCCGTTAATGGATTATTATAAAGTAGCTGTAGAGGATTTAGTTGTACTATATGACGATCTCGATATGCCACAAGGTCGTATTCGTATTCGTCAGAAAGGTTCTGCTGGTGGGCAGAATGGTATGCGCTCAATTATACAACATTTAGGGACACAGGAATTTAAGCGTATTCGTTTAGGCATTGGTCGTCCTGAAGGTCGTAAACCTGTGGTTGATTATGTATTGCAGAAATTTAGTGAAGACGAAATGATAACGATGCAGAAAGTGATTGATCATACAATCGAAGCACTTGAAACATTTATCGGTGGAGAGCGATTCGAAAATGTTATGAATCAATATAATGGTGATGTATGAGACAGATAATAGATAAATTGTTGAATAGTGATGAACGATTTAATGAGTTTAATGATTCACTTGGTAAACAAAATATATTAGTGACTGGATTAAATCCAAGTGCAAAAGCTGTAATTCTTGCGGAAAGTTATTTTAGCCATAAAAAACAAATGATTGTCGTGACAAGTAACTTGTTTCAGGCAGAAAAATTAGAAAATGATTTAGCACAACTCATTGATGAAGAAGAATTGTTTAAGTTTCCGGTACAAGATATTATGATTGAAGAGTTCTCGACAAAAAGTCCAGACTTAATGCGTGAACGTATTCGCACACTTACCCACCTGGCGAAAGGTCAAGCTGGGTTATTTCTCGTGCCGATTAACGGACTTCAAAAGCTTGTAAGTCGACCGGAATTATTTACAGACTATCATCGTGAAATAAAAATTGGAGAAGATATTGATCTCATTCAACTGCAACAAGATTTAGTATATATGGGATACCAAAAAAGTGAGCGCGTAACGACGCTTGGTCAATTTTCAGTACGTGGTGGATTAATTGATATTTTTCCGATGATTGGTGAGCCGGTCCGCATTGAATTATTCGATACGGAAGTAGACGCTATTCGTTATTTTGATGCGGACAGTCAACGCTCATTAAATAATATTGATTCAGTTGAAATTTCTACTGCAAGTGAATTTATTTTTACGAGTAAAGATATAGAACTACTTGAATCTAATTTATCAGAAGCATTTGAGACAACACGCCAAAAGATTGCGACAAATGTGAGAGATGATTTACGTGATACGTATCAAACGATCAAAATGAATATGGGAGAAATACTTAATCATAATATTTTGCGTCGCGTTGTAAAATTTGTTTATGATAAAGAGACGACGATTATTGATTACTTTGATAAAGAAGCAATTGTGATTGTTGATGAAATTAATCGTGTAAACGAAGCGATAGAATCAAGTATTCGCGAAACAAGTGAATTTCACCAATCTTTAATTGAATCGGGTCGTGGATTTGTCGGTCAGACTTTTATTAAAGAAGATAGCTTTGAAACACTAATGAATCAATTTAATGTGGCATACTTTACACTGTTTACTGCTGCTATGCCTGTGAAGTTACAAAATATCTATAAATTCTCTTGTAAACCATTGCAGCAGTTTTACGGACAATATGATTTAATGTTCTCTGAGTTTGATCGTTTCAGAAAAAATGACTTCAATATCGTTGTACTGGCAAGTAATGCAACGAGAAAAGATAAGATTAAATCGATGCTTGCTGATATGAAACTACCTGTAACGCTTGATGTTAAGGGAAGTAAACCAGGCATTAGTATAATTGTCGAAGGTGATTTGTCAGAAGGTTTCGAGTTACCGTTTATGAAACTTGTTGTTATCACTGAACGCGAGCTATTTAAATTACGCAAAGAAAAACCTAAACGTACGAAGAAGTTATCGAATGCTGAGAAAATTAAATCTTATCAGGAATTAAATGTTGGCGACTACATTGTCCATGTGCATCATGGCGTAGGACGTTATATGGGTGTTGAGACCTTACTCGTCAATAAGATGCATAAAGACTATATTAAAATTCAATATAAAGGGACAGATCAACTGTTTGTACCAGTCGATCAAATGAATTATGTGCAAAAGTTTGTTGGTTCAGAAGATAAAGAGCCGAAGCTAAACAAACTCGGAGGCACAGAATGGAAAAAGACAAAAGCGCGCGTTCAACAAAGCGTTGAAGATATCGCTGAAGAATTATTGAAGTTATATCAAGAGCGTGAACGCATTGAAGGATACCAATTCGGACCTGATACTGAGGCACAGGAAACGTTTGAAATGGACTTTCCATATGAACCAACTGCAGACCAGGTACAAAGTCTCGTTGAAATTAAGCAAGATATGGAGAAGCGTAAACCGATGGATCGTCTGCTTTGCGGTGACGTAGGGTACGGTAAAACTGAAGTCGCTGTTCGTGCAGCGTTCAAAGCGGTACTTGATGGTAAACAAGTTGCATTTTTAGTGCCGACGACAATACTCGCACAACAACATTATGAGACTTTAATTGAGCGTATGCAGGATTATCCGGTTGAAATACAGATGATGAGCCGTTTCAGATCAAAGAAAGAGATAGATGAAACGAAAAAAGGATTAAAGTCTGGATTCGTTGATATTGTAGTCGGTACACATAAACTACTGAGCAAAGATATTGTGTATAAAGATTTAGGCTTGCTTATCGTCGATGAAGAGCAACGATTTGGTGTTACACATAAAGAGAAAATTAAAGCGTTGAAGACAAATGTCGATGTATTAACGCTTACAGCAACACCAATTCCAAGAACACTGCATATGAGTTTACTGGGTGTACGTGACTTATCGGTTATTGAAACACCACCGGAAAATAGATTTCCGGTACAGACGTATGTACTGGAATATCAACATAACTTTATTAAAGAAGCGATGGAACGTGAATTAGCACGTAACGGACAAGTATTTTATCTATACAATCGTGTAGCGAGCATTTATCAGAAAGCTGAACAGTTAGAGATGATGATGCCTGACGCGCGCATTGCTGTTGCGCATGGTCAATTATCAGAACGTGAACTGGAAGAAACGATGCTTAGGTTTATTAATGGTGAATACGACATTTTAGTGACAACAACAATTATCGAAACGGGTGTCGATGTACCGAATGCCAATACTTTAATAATTGAAGATGCAGACCGATTTGGCTTAAGTCAACTGTATCAGTTACGTGGTCGCGTCGGTCGTAGTAATCGTATTAGTTATGCCTACTTCTTGCACGCACCAAATAAAGTACTCACTGAAGTGGCTGAACAGCGTTTGCAGGCAATAAAAGAATTTACTGAGCTTGGCTCTGGATTTAAAATTGCAATGCGGGATTTAAATATTCGTGGCGCAGGGAATTTGCTTGGTCGACAGCAACATGGCTTTATTGATTCTGTAGGGTATGATTTGTATTCTGAAATGCTGCAGCAAGCGGTTAATGAAAAACGTGGTATTAAACAAGTCGAAGAAGTGCCTCAACTAGAAATAGAAGTAGAAGTTGATGCATATATTCCAGCTGACTATATTCGTGAAGAACAAGCGAAGATTGAATTTTATAAAAAGCTACGCAGCGTAACGACAGAATCAGAATTAATGGATATTCAGGATGAAATGACCGATCGATACGGTGAATATCCTGAAGCGGTAGATCAGTTAATGAAGATTGTTGAAATCAGGATAAATGCTTTAGCATTTGGTATTGTGAATGTGAAAGATACCGGTAAGTCGGTTGTGCTTGAGTCAAGCATTGCAACAACGAATAAAATTAACGGTGAACGTTTATTTAAAGCGACAGAAGGTTTCGGTCGAGACTTAAAAATAGAATATAAAGACAATATAATGACATTTAAGCTGAAGAAAAATGCAAACTGGCTTGCTGCATTAGTACAACTCACGCATCAAATACAAGAAGGAATCGAGATTGATGGAGAATAAGAACCCGGCATTTAACAGCGTGATTATACTGACAATAACGATGTTAATCGTGAAAATTTTAAGTGCGATATATCGCGTACCCTATCAAAATATTTTAGGTGATACGGGTCTCTATGCCTATCAGCAAGTATATCCAATCATTGCGATAGTTTCAGTACTGTCGTTAAATGCAATTCCATCAGTTATCAGTCAATCTCGTTATGAAAAGTCATTTATAGGAAAATTATATAAACAAATTACCTGGATAAGCATGTCGGTATTGGTGGTCGTATTAATTTGTAGCGATATCATTGCAAATTTAATGGGTGACCCAATGCTAAGTAATATGTTACGCGTCTCCAGTTTAGTGTTGCTACCATTTCCAGCAGTTGCGATGATTCGCGGGAAACTGCAGATGAATCATGCAATGAAAGAAATTGCTTATTCTCAGGTGATTGATCAGGTAGTACGTGTATCTATTATATTGATTTCGATTGGATTATTTGTATGGATGGACTTATCAGTCTATCAAAGTGGTGCATTAAGTATTTTTGGTTCATTTGCCGGTTTACTTGGAGCTTGTATTTATTTGAAGTGGCAAGATAAACGTCAAACCATTAATTACCGAGGAAATAATGCAGGATCATATCGAAGTTTTATTACGCTGATTGTATTTTATAGTTTGAGTTATCTAATTATGATTCTGTGGCAGCTTATAGATAGCTTTACAGTCATTAATCAACTGAAAATATTAATGTCGCTTGAAGATGCTAAAGCACTAAAAGGGATATATGATCGTGGGGCGTCACTTATTCAAATGGGACTTATTGTTACAACTTCTTTCTCGCTTGTACTGATTCCATTGCTTTCGGAATGCAAACAAAGACACGACTTGAAGCAGATGAATAGCTATGCGAATAGTGCGCTTAAAATTACTATCGTTTTTAGTAGCGCTGCTGCTATAGGGTTAATGAATTTAATTAAACCATTTAATATGTTCCTGTTCAAGTCTGTGGCAGGTTATGAAGCGCTGTTTATTTATATGTTAGCTATCATTTTCGTATCACTTATCATTATGTACACTGCAATGCTTCAAATCTTTGAAGCCTATCGCATACAACTATGGGGGATTGGTTTAGGATTAGGGGTAAAAATCATACTCAACTTATTACTGATATCTCGCTTTGATATTAAAGGTGCTGCACTCGCAACAGTTACAGGATTATTCGTCTATGCATACGTGTTACATATCGGTGTTGTACATCGGTACGAAATTGCTTTTCAATCATTTTTGATTAAGTGGGGCATAGCACTTTTAGTGATGAGTGTATTAATTCAACTTGAAATGATGATAGATTTTAATACACGTATCGGTGCGCTTTCTGTCGCACTTATCGGGGTAATTACAGGAGGCATTATTGTATTGTATGCTATGATTAAGTGGAAGATTATAACGAGTGAAGAGTGGCAACATTTACCATTCGGTAGTGTGATGAATAAATTAATGAGAGAGTGATTGGATGAATAAAATAACAGTTGTAGGTCTAGGGAACTATGGTCTGGATGAGTTACCTTTTGGAATATATCGCTTTTTAAATAAGGCAGACAAAGTTTATGTGAGAACAATGCGTCACCCAGTTGTTGAAGATTTAGAAGAGATTGAATGGATTAGCTTTGATGAAGTATATGAAGAAAATGATGATTTCAGCAATGTCTATGAAGAAATTGTAAGTCGCCTGAAAATGCTGGCTAAAACTGAAGATGTTATCTATGCAGTGCCCGGTCATCCGATGGTTGCAGAATCAACAACTGAGTTATTGCTTGCAGATAACACTTTAAATATTGAAATATTAGGCGGAAAAAGCTTTATCGATGACCTGTTCCAGGCAGTGCAGTTTGATCCAAACAATGGCTTTCAGATGCTTGACGGAACGATGCTTGATGCATCATCAATTAATCCTGGAAATGGCCTCATTGTAACGCAAGTGTATGATCAGTTGATCGCAAGTGATGTAAAAGTTTCATTGTTAGAATTATACCCTGCTGAACATAATGTTGCTATCGTTACAGGTGCACGCGGAGAAGATGCAGATGTAATATGGCGACCTTTGTATGAAATGGATCATGATTTTGCGTTATCCAATTTAACGTCACTTTTTGTACCGCCATTAAATGATGAGCAATTATCAGGTGACTTTGAATATTTCACAGCAGTGATGGATACGCTTGTAGGAGAAAATGGATGTCCATGGGATAAAGAACAAACGCATCAGAGTTTGAAACGATATTTATTAGAGGAAACATATGAATTGTTTGAAGCAATTGATAATGATGATATTGATAACATCATCGAAGAGTTAGGCGATATATTATTACAAGTGGTATTTCATAGTGCCATTGCAAAAAAAGATTACATGTTCGATGCGAGAGAAGTAGTAAAGAGCATTACCGATAAAATGATTCGTCGTCACCCACATGTGTTTGGAGATGAATCAATATCAACCGTAGATGAATTACATGATGTCTGGAAAGATGCTAAAGCGAAAGAAGGAAAACAAGAACGTACTGTGAAAAGAGAGAAAATTTTTGCAGATATATTCTTAAAGTTATATGATTTGAATAAAATTCAAAACGTATCTTTAAAAGATGCTTTGAAAGAAATTGAAGGTGGAATAGATGAGACTCGATAAATATTTAAAAGTATCACGTTTAATTAAACGTCGTACGTTAGCAAAAGAAGTGAGTGACCAAGGTAGAATTAAAATCAATGGTAATGTTGCGAAGGCTTCAAGCACTGTAGCTGTTGGTGATGAATTAGAAGTACGTTTAGGACAACGCATCATTACGGTTGAAGTCACAGACTTGAAAGAACATGCAACAAAAGATAATGCAAAAGGGATGTTTGAAGTAAAAAAAGAAGAAAAAATTGAACAGCCTTTTGAGTAGGAGTGTTACGTATGGCTAAAGAAGTACGTAAAATTGAAAATGAATACACGAAGGAACAGGCTCGCATTAATCGATTGAATCGTAAAAGTAGCAAGATTGTAAAGAAACGTATGACAGTTTTTGGGGGTATTCTTCTTGCTATCTTATTATTTTTAACGTTACTTCTCTTTATGCAAATGAATACAAATAGAGCTTTGAAGCAGGAACAAGCGAAACAAACTGTCGAGCTGGAAAAACTTAAAGATAAAGAAATCGCACTGAAAGAACGTTTAAAACAGCTTAATAGTAAAGAATATATTGAAAAGATTGCACGTAGTGAATATTTCTTGAGTAATGATGGAGAAGTAATCTTTAAGATTCCTGAAAAAGATAAAAAGGAAGATGGAACTGAATAAGTCAGACTTCACAGACAATTTGATTAATCAAGTTGTAAAAAGAGAAAATCAAGCATATAATGATATATTATGAAGAATTAATCGGGAGGATTTATTAAACTTATGGCAATTGAAGTTGGAAACAAATTAAAAGGTAAAGTTACAGGCGTTAAAAATTTCGGTGCGTTCGTTGAGTTACCTGAAGGAAAAAGTGGACTAGTTCATATTAGTGAAGTTGCAGATAGTTACGTAGAAAATATTGCTGAACATTTAAAAGTTGGCGATGAAGTAGAAGTTAAAGTATTAACAATTGGTGATGATGGAAAGATTAGCCTTTCAATTAAAAAAGCAAAAGAACGCCCAAGAAAACCTGCACCGCCAAAAGTTGAGAAAAAGCCTGAAGACTTTGAAAAAAAATTATCAAATTTCTTAAAAGACAGTGAAGATCGACTAACTTCAATTAAACGTCAAACAGAGTCACGTCGTGGTGGAAGAGGATCAAAGCGTTAATACGTTTGTTTATCTAAATCAAGAGCTAGGGTCTGACCCTGAGCTCTTCTTTTGTTGAGGTGGTGAGATTTTGGAATGTTTATGGAATGAATATGACACCATAGCGGTTGCTGTTTCGGGTGGCGTCGATAGCATGGTATTGCTCGATAAGGTGAACGGATTAAACCATCATAAGAAGTTATATGTATTGCATGTTAATCATCAGTTACGTGACGTATCAGATGAAGAAGAAAAAATGATTCAAGCATATTGTAAGCAGCATAATATCGAATTAATTACTTATACGATTCCTAAAAACGCATTTAACCCGAACAAAAGTATCCAGCGTGAAGCACGAGATATTAGATACCATTTTTTCGAAACACAAATTAATATAAAGCATATTGACTGTTTATTAACAGCGCACCATAAAGATGATCAGCTCGAAACGATATTTTTTAGACTAATGACGAATCGATACCACTATCAACCGATAAATATTCAGCAAGTGGTTATACGTGATAGTTATCGACTAATGCGTCCTTTAATAAATGTGAGTAAAGCTGAATTAATAGAGTATGCACATGAATTTAATGTGCCATATATGACAGATGCATCGAATGCAGACAGCAAATATTTAAGAAACTTTATTCGTAATGATGTATTCAAAGTATTAGATGATTCTTCAATAGATAAGCATCAGTTATTGAATTTAGCTGATTATATGGAAGATGTAGATGATTTAATCGACTTACACGTTGAGCGTTATAAAATGGATATTGAAAATAATGCATTATCACGATATAAGTTGTCAGAAGAAAATCGATTAGTCATTCAAAAAGTACTGCTTACATTTATTCAGAGATATGTTGCACAATATACTGTAAGCTATAGTTTGTTAAACGAAATAATACGTGTACTTCAAAGTGAAGCGAAGCACGCTTCGTTTGACATCGCTCCAGGTTGGCATATTCAAATTGCATATGATAAATTGATAGTACGAAATAAAAATGAAAAGACTGATGACTATTTAGAAATGGTTTCACCCGGGAAATATTACTTTAATGATTATAAAATAGAGATTAAAGATGAAATTGGTCCAATCACAATTCGAACAAGAAAAGATGGAGATGTCATCCGAATGAATGGTATGCATCAAAAAGTAGCACGAATTCTTAAAGATTTAAAAGTATCTGTCTATGACCGTCCGAAAGTACCGATCATTTGTGTTGAAGACGAAGTAATAGCGATTGGCCATTATAAATCTAACCATCACCCTTTCAATAATAAAATAACAATTACAAAGGAGAACTAAATCATGCATAATGATATTGAATCAATTGTATTAACAAAAGAACAGATTGAAGCAGCTTGTGAGCGTCTTGGAAAAGAAATCACTGCTGATTATGAAGGTAAGCTACCTTTATGTGTCGGAATTTTAAAAGGATCTATTCTATTTATGGCCGACTTAATTAAGCATATTGATACACATGTTGAAATGGAATTTATGGATGTTTCATCTTATCATGGCGGCACAGAATCAACAGGAGAAGTTAAAATTTTAAAAGACCTAGACGTTTCTGTTGAAGGGCGCGATATTATTATTATCGAAGATATTTTAGAAACTGGAACAACGCTTAATGCAATCGTTGATTTATTAAAATATCGCAAAGCGAATTCAATTGAAATCGTAACATTATTAGATAAGCCTACACGCCGCAAAGTAGATATCGAGGCAAAATATGTAGGTGAGAAGATTCCTGATGATTTCGTTGTAGGTTATGGGTTAGATTATCAGGAAAAATATCGTAATCTGCCATACATTGGATTATTAAAAGAAGAAGTTTATACTAAATAGTGGAGCATTGCACTGAAAAGAAAATAAAATTTGTAAAAATTGTGTAAGTTTAATTAGTAGATTGAACAACATTTATTATGTTAAAATCTTTGTTAGCTTTACAAATAGGTAGGAGGACAACGTGAATGCAAAAAGCCTTTCGTAGTATATTGATGGTAACACTAATAGGTATCGTCTTATTCGGTGTGTTTTCAATGATTAATGGCACGGGTTCGATGCCAAAACAGATGACATACACGAAGTTAATGTCTCAGCTGGAAAAAGGTAATGTTAAAGAAATGACGATCCAGCCTGGACAAGATGTATATTTAGTCAAGGGAACATTAAAAGGTGCTAAACCAAATGAAACATTTACATCAGTATTGATGTATAACAACCAAAAAGATTTAGATAAAATCACTAAAATTGCTGAAGAGCAAGATGGTGATTTGAAATTTGATATAAAGCCAGCTGATAAAGAAAATGTATTTTTAGGTATGTTAAGTACATTAATTCCATTATTATTATTAGCATTTGTCTTTATTTTCTTCCTATCTCAATCACAAGGCGGCGGCGGTGGTGGCCGTGTTATGAACTTCGGTAAGTCTAAAGCGAAGCTCTATGATGATAAAAAGAAAAAAGTGCGCTTCAATGATGTAGCTGGAGCGGATGAAGAGAAAGCAGAATTAATTGAAATTGTAGATTTCTTAAAAGATAATCGGAAATTTGTGAAAATGGGCGCACGTATTCCTAAAGGTGTGCTTTTAGTAGGACCTCCAGGTACAGGTAAAACGTTAATCGCACGTGCAGTTGCTGGTGAAGCAGGTGTGCCATTCTTCTCTATCAGTGGTTCTGACTTCGTTGAAATGTTCGTCGGTGTCGGTGCCAGTCGTGTACGTGACCTGTTCGAAAATGCTAAGAAAAATGCGCCATGTATCATTTTCATCGATGAGATTGATGCAGTAGGACGTCAGCGTGGTGCTGGTGTCGGTGGTGGGCACGATGAACGTGAACAAACATTGAACCAATTATTAGTTGAGATGGATGGTTTCGGTGAGAACGAAGGCATCATTATGATTGCTGCGACAAACAGACCTGATATTTTAGATCCAGCGTTATTACGTCCTGGACGTTTTGACCGTCAAATTCAAGTTGGAGCTCCGGATGTTAAAGGCCGTGAAGCAGTACTTAAAGTACATGCGCGTAATAAACCACTTGATGAAACAGTAGATTTAAAAGCTTTAAGTCAACGTACACCTGGTTTCTCTGGTGCAGACTTAGAGAACTTATTAAACGAAGCAGCGCTTGTCGCTGCACGTCAAGGTAAGGCGAAGATTGATATGCGTGATATTGATGAAGCAACAGACCGTGTTATTGCAGGTCCAGCGAAGAAATCACGTGTTATTTCTGAGAAAGAAAGAAATATCGTTGCATGGCACGAAGCGGGACATACAATTATCGGCTGTGTATTAGATGAAGCAGAAATGGTACATAAAGTTACAATCGTGCCACGTGGTCAAGCTGGTGGATATGCGATGATGTTACCGAAACAAGATCGTTATTTTATGACTAAACCTGAATTATTAGATAAGATTGTCGGATTATTAGGTGGACGTGTAGCAGAAGAAATCACATTCGGTGAAGTATCTACAGGTGCGCATAATGACTTCCAGCGTGCAACAGGTATTGCACGTAAGATGGTAACTGAATATGGTATGAGTGATAAGCTTGGACCATTACAATTCGGTCAAACGCAAGGAGAAGTATTCTTAGGTCGTGACATGGGTCATGAACCGAACTACTCAGATCAGATTGCGTATGAAATTGATCTTGAAGTTCAACGTATTATTAAAGAAAGTTATGCAAGATGTAAAGAAATCCTTCTTAAACATCAGGATAAACTTGATTTAATTGCGAAGACATTATTAACAGAAGAAACATTAGTAGCAAACCAAATCAATAGTTTATTCGTTGACGGTACTTTACCGGAAGTAAGCTATGATGATTCACATCTATATCACATGAAAGAAAAAGAAGTAGTTGTAGATAATACCGATGATTCTAGAGTGAC
>CAACWL010000900.1_pt1 | contig 16185 bp, 17 predicted proteins | sample 2275641 | NCBI WGS metagenome assembly CAACWL01 (sample SAMEA5312462, study PRJEB27640) | indoor metagenome | biome: indoor environment; feature: uncontrolled; material: polymer tiles stone | place: Germany | collected 2014-07-07 | reverse complement strand
TGGAAAAATAGACACACAAAAACCGATATCATACGATATCGGTTTTTGTGTGGTATTCTATAGTGATTTAAAACGCCAGAATAGGTCATGATCATAATAAACATCTTCAATAATATTCTGAAGCTTTAACTTTCGTAGCTCATTCATTAATATATTATGTGGCCACTCATAAACAGTTTCGAGTTCGTGCTCACTTACCATTTCCTGTTCACAAATATATTCTGAAAGCGATGGTGGTAACTTTTTTTCGATCGGCGTTTCGACAAGTTCATTGATGATATAAGTGTATATATGATAAGCGTGCATACCTTCTACTTTTAATCCTTCATCTTCATAATTTTCATTAAAGAAAACAAGTGTAGGTGTAACACTGACATCCATTTCATTCGCGATATGTTGATCGCACTTTAATGAGGATGTTACATGATTACTACGTATATCATTGGTGAAAACTTCAATATCTAATCCTGCTTTTTGAGCACAATGCATAATCAATTCTTTTGTGATTATATCTTGTTTTGGCATTATTTCATTCTGTATAAAATTCAAAAATAAATTTGCTTTCTTTCTTCCTTGTAATTCAGCTGCTTTAAATGCTAAAGCAATATTATCATCGTAAGTTGTACTTTGTGCCTGACATTTTGTAAGTACTTTCAAAGTAGGAAGTAGAATTTGTTTGATTTCTACGAATTGATAGTATTCAATTTGCAACTTGCGTAAAGTTGCTTTAAGTTTCCATGAATCTTTACAAAAAGGATCAAAGAAAGAATAGATTTCTATTTTTTTATTTGGTGCTAATTGTTCTCGCGTTTGATTTACTATTAATTGTAGTTGTCCCATTCTACATCACCTTCATCCTTTAATCGACATTTTTCATATGTTCAGCAGTAAGCGTTAAACGTTGCAATAAGTAAGTTCTGACACCTTCATCCATCCTTACTTCATATGCAGCTTTCGTCATATTTTCGAGCCATGCATTTTTTTCATATTCTCCTATCATAAAAGGCATATGACGTGCACGCATCATGGGATGACCATGTTCATCAGAGTAAAGCGTTGGTCCCCCAAAAAATTGTGTTAGAAATTGTTTTTGTTTTCGAGCAGTTTCATTAAAATCACCAGGAAATAAATGATTAATACGCTCATCTTCTTTAACATACGAATAAAAGATATCTATCATTTGATATAAATTCTCCTGACCGATACGATCAAAAATTGTATCCATCTGACATCTCCTTACTTTCATTCTAATATAGCATGTCTATTACAATTTTAAAGTATTTTGCTTGTAAGTTTACTGTAGTGGTTATAAAATCTTTGTACTTTGCTAATTGTTTCTTGTTTGTCAATGTTATAATATTCAAGTAACGCATCAAAATGTACTTTGCCTTCTTCGTAGTTGCTTACTTCATATTCTAGCTCGTAATCGTTAGTATCAAGATAATAACTGGCATCAAGAACAAGAAGACCGGATTTATATTCTATTTCCCGACGTTCTGTAGATAATGCACCAAATACACGAAGTGATTTATCTGCAATATTCATTTTTTTTAATTGCTGGTCAATATTTTCAGGGATAAAACGTTGTTCAATATATTCCTGATCTATGATACGCTCATCAATCACACCAGAATACTCCATGACACCAATTGCTTGTGGTATTTTTAATGTCATCATTTTAGATGCACCATTATCGCGAATTCTAAGTGCACATTTGTGAGATTTTAAATCGAATTGATTCGTATCGATATAAAAATTGGTTTGCGTAATCATCGGGGCATCGATAAATAACGCATTTTTTAATTGTTCATAAGTTGAATAATCAAGTAGATTCTTGAATTCAATTTCAAGTTCTTCCATGGTGAACCCCCTTTATATATTTTAATTATGTACAACATAATAAATGAAGTAAAGTATATTACATTCTATTCATTACTAAATCAAGAAACATTAAAACATTTATAATAATTATGTTAAAATATTCATGTTAAGGAGATGACACAAAAAATGAATTTACATGTCAATGAAATTAAATTAGAAGAAAATAAAGTTATGATATTTACTGAAGAATCACCAATTGAAGCTACAGCCACTGGTACGATGGTGGTGGATAGTGATAATTTTCAATTTGTATATTTACTTGATAGTGGCGAGAGTTTCGCAAATTTGCGTTTTGTAGAAGAGACCTGGCATATGATGAAAGCTTATGAATCATATCCGTGGTTTTTATACGGTACAATTGAACTGATTAATTTTAAAGAAGAATTTGATGAACTTATCGATAATATTCAAGGAAATTTTAATTATGGGAAACCTTTTGTTGAACGTGTTGAAGAGGTTTTTGAGCTATAGAATGAGGTGTTGTTATGAACCAATGGGATTTATTTTTATCACCATATAAACAAGCAATCGATGAACTTAAAATAAAATTAAAAGGTATCCGTAAACAAATTCAATCAGAAGGAAAATCATCACCGATAGAATTTGTTACGGGTAGAGTTAAACCGATACCAAGTATCATTGAGAAAGCAAATACGCGTGGTATTCCGTTTGATCGTTTAAGTGAAGAAATGTATGATATTGCTGGTCTTAGACTGATGTGTCAATTCGTTGATGATATAGATGTTGTTGTACAGATGTTGCGAAATAGACATGATTTTGAAGTAGTTGAAGAACGCGATTATATTAAAGACACAAAAGAAAGTGGTTATCGCTCATACCATGTCATTATTAAATATCCAATTGAAACATTAACAGGTCAAAAATTTATACTGGCAGAAATACAAATAAGGACGTTAGCGATGAACTTCTGGGCAACAATTGAGCATACATTACGTTATAAATATGCAGGAGACTATCCACCAGAAATTCAAAATCGTCTAGAGCGTGCAGCAGAAGCAGCATATCTATTAGATGAAGAAATGTCTGAAATTCGAGAAGAAATAAAAGAAGCTCAAAAGTTTTACTCAGAACAACGTAGTGAGATTAGAGACTAAGAGGGTGAATAAATGCGCTTTAATATATTGTCTAAAGGTGATTCGAAAAGCAATGCTTTAAAACAGAAAATGACAGGATTTATGAAAGATTTTAATATGACTGAAGATGTTGAAACACCCGAAATAGTAATTTCTGTAGGCGGTGACGGTACATTATTACAAGCCTTTCATACATATAGTCATCGTTTGAGTGAAACAAGTTTTGTTGGAATACATACAGGACATCTGGGTTTTTATGCAGACTGGCTACCACATGAAGTTGAAAAATTAATTCTTGCCATAAATAATGACTCTTTTCAGGTCATTGAATATCCTTTAGTTGAAGTGATTGTAAGATACCATGAAGGAAGACCATCAAGATATTTAGCCCTTAATGAAGCAACAGTTAAAACGCACAATGGAGCAACACTCGTAGCTGATTTGTTTATCCGTGGGGATCAATTTGAACGTTTTAGAGGAGATGGTTTATGCATTTCGACACCGAGTGGGTCTACTGCATATAATAAAGCACTCGGCGGCGCATTGATCCATCCTTCTTTAGAGGCGATGCAAATTACTGAAATAGCATCGATCAATAACCGTGTGTTTCGTACAGTAGGATCTCCTTTAGTATTACCAAAGCACCATACATGTAAAGTCGTTCCTGATAACCCTAGTACTTTACAACTTACTTTTGATCATCTGACAGCAGATCATAAAGGTGTGGCTTCGATACAATATCGTGTTGCAGATGAAAAAGTTCGTTTTGCAAGATTTAGGCCTTTTCCATTCTGGAAAAGAGTTCACGATTCTTTTATAGCAAACGATTGATTCAAATTATATACAATATTAAAGAAGCCACAACTGTAAAAACATTTTTACAAAGTCAGCGTTATAGCAAGAAATCATTAAGCGCCATTAAACAAAATGGCGCTTTACTTGTAAATAATCATCCTGTAACTGTTAGAGCACATATATCTCAAGATGATATATTAACTGTGCGACTTCCTGAGGAAATAAGAAGCCTTTACTTAAAAACGAGCCACATCCCAATTGAAATATTATATGACGATTTATTTTTGATCATTGTAAATAAACCAAGTTATATGAATACGATACCGTCTCAAATACATCCACATAACAGCTTATTAGAAGCGGTATATGGATATCTTGAACGGAATGATGATAACAGTATGCTTCATCCTGTTAGCAGACTGGATAGAAATACGAGTGGCATTGTAGTTTTTGCTAAACATCAGTTGATACATCATTTACTGACGAATGAAATAGAGAAACATTATTTATTAATTTGTCATGGTGAATTGAAGGTTAAAGGTAATATTTGCATGCCGATTGAAAGAAGTGACACTTCAATCATCACCAGACAGGTAAGTGTCTATGGACAAAATTCTCGAACTGAATATCAATTACTTCAATATAATAAACCCATGCATATATCATTGATAAGAGCACGTCTGCACACAGGTAGAACACATCAAATTCGTGTCCATTTTTCCGCGCTGGGACACCCATTGATTGGTGACACATTGTACGGGAATGACAACAAAATTGATAGACATGCACTTCATGCATACGAAGTCCGATTTAATCATCCGATTTACGGAAATCAAATAAATATAAAGTCATCATTACCTAAAGATTTAAGTCAATTTTTTGATGTGTTATAATAAATTGTATTTTGGAGGTGAGATTATGGCGGAAGAAGAAGTTGTTTTAGAAGAAGAAATGTATAACAAAGAAGCGTTAGATGAACTGTTGTTGAGTGGTGATATAGACCAGTTTAGAGAGGAATTTCTCAAACTTCATACATATGATCAAGGTGAATATTTTACCGAATCAAGTGATGAATTTAGAGATAAAATCTATCATTATTTATCTCCAAAAGAAGTCGCAGAATTTATGGAAACAACTGAAATGGAAGATGATGAATATGATCATATCTTCGAAGAGATGGACGCACGATATGCAAGTAGTATGTTTGAAGAGATGTCTTTAGATAATGCAGTAGATATTTTAAAGATGCTACCTAAGACAAAGATTGCTAGTTTGCTTCTGCTGATGGATAAAGAGACAGCAGGTGAAATAAAAGCGCTGTTACATTATGAAGAGGATACGGCCGGTGGTTTGATGACTACGGAATTTATTTCTGTATCATCTTTAAGTACTGTGCGCGAAGCAATGATTCAATTAAAGGAACAAGCACCTCAAGCGGAAACCATTTATTATATTTTTGTACTGAATGAAAAAAAACAACTTGTCGGTGTAATCTCTCTAAGAGATCTCATTGTTGCAGAAAATGATGAGTATATTGAAGATATAATGAATGAACGTGTTATTAGCGTAAATGTAGCAGATGATCAGGAAGATGTTGCGAATATCATGAAAGACTATGATTTCTTGGCGATTCCTGTTGTCGATTATCAAAATCATCTACTTGGTATCATTACAATCGATGACATTTTAGATGTTATCGATGAAGAAGCAAGTGAAGACTACTCAAAACTTGCCGGGGTAAGCGATATTGATTCTACAGATGATTCTATGTTTGCGACAGCCCGTAAAAGATTGCCATGGTTGATGGCATTAACCGTGATGGGGATGATTACTGCTTCGATATTAGGTCAGTTTGAAGATACTTTAAGTAAGGTTGCCTTACTAGCAGCGTTTATACCGCTTATCGGAGGAATGGCAGGAAACTCCGGTACGCAAAGTTTAGCCGTTGTTGTTCGCGGTATTTCAACAGGTGAAATCGATGAACAAAGCAAGTTTAAGTTAGCATTACGAGAAGCGGGTTCTGGATTTATCACCGGATTAAGTTGCTCTGTAATGTTATTTCTAATAATTTGTGTATTATATAGAACTCCGGTACTAGGATTAATTGTATGTTTTAGTTTAACGATTGCTATGACGGTCGCAACTTTAGCTGGAGCGATGGTACCTCTAGTGATGCATCGTTTAAAGATAGATCCTGCTGTTGCCAGTGGGCCATTTATCTCTACTACAAATGATATTATAAGTATGTTGATCTATTTTGGATTAGCAACCACTTTTATGAGTTATTTAACTTAGGAGGAAAAGATGGGAAATCATGCAGAATTATTATCACTCGTAATTGTTGTCGTTTGTGCTTTCTTAACACCAATATTATTGAATCGTCTGCGTATTAATTTTTTACCAGTAGTTGTCGCAGAGATATTAATGGGGATTATCGTAGGAAAGTCTTTATTTAATTGGGTAGATCGTACAGCGATGTTAAATATGCTTTCAACTTTAGGATTTATTTTCTTAATGTTTCTAAGTGGTTTAGAAATTGATTTTAAAGCTTTTAAATCATCATCGAAACAGAAAAAAGCAAAACAAAAAGAACCCAACCCAATTGTAATCTCATCAATTATATTTACCGGCATTTTGATACTCTCGATTATTGCAGCTTATTTATTTAAATGGGCTGGGATAATAGACGATGTATTATTGATGGTCATTATTATTTCTACCATTTCTTTAGGTGTAGTAGTACCTACCTTAAAAGAAATGAATATTATGCAGACTACAATTGGACAAATCATCTTGTTAATAGCAGTAATCGCTGATTTAGCCACAATCTTAATGTTAACTTTATATGGCACATTATATGCTGAAGGCGATTCACCGATTTGGTTAATTGGTATATTAATCGTATTTACCGGATTATTTTATATTACCGGTAAGAATTTTAAAAAGGCGCCATTCCTGGAAAAACTGATGGCAGGGACGACTCAAATCGGAATTCGTGCAGTATTTGCCTTAATTATTCTGCTTGTTGCACTTGCTGAAGGTGTAGGTGCTGAAAATATATTAGGTGCCTTTTTAGCAGGGTGTGTTGTGAGTCTTCTAGGTCCCGATAAGGATATGGTAAATAAATTAGATTCATTTGGATATGGATTCTTTATTCCGATGTTCTTTATTATGGTAGGTGTTGATTTAGATATACCAGCTTTATTTAAAGATCCATCAGGATTAATCATTATTCCATTTTTATTAATTGCATTCTATTTAACTAAAGTCATTCCGATAGCAATATTAAAGAAGTGGTATGATACAAAAACAGTTATTGCGTCTTCATTCTTGCTGACTTCTACGCTATCACTTGTTATCGCTTCGGCAAAAATCGCTGAACGATTAGGTACAATTGATGGTGCTACAAGTGGTACTTTAATATTAGCAGCAGTAATCACTTGTGTCATTGTTCCTATACTATTTAAGAAGACTTTCCCGGTTGCTATCACTGAAGAAAAAACGATTAAAGTGGCATTTATCGGTAAGAACCAGTTATCAATACCTGTCGCACAAAGCTTTAAATCAGATTTATATTTACCAACGTTATTCTACTTAAAGAATAATGTCGATAAAAGAACGATTCAGGATCTGGAAACAATTGAACTTGATGCATATAGTTACGAGGAATTATCTGCATCTGGTCTCTTTGATTTTGACATTGTTGTTTGTTCGGCTAATGATGAATCAATTAATAGAAGTGTTGCAGTAATGGCGAAACAAGAAGGAGTACCACGTGTAATCTGCCGTTTAGAAACATTGCAGGAAGACGATGCGTTAACTGAAGCAGGTATCGAAGTATTCAGTGAGTTCCAGAGTACTAAAACTTTATTAAAAGGGTTAATTGAATCACCAAACATGTTAAATCTTTTATCTAACGTTGAAACTTCATTGTATGAAATTGAAATGTTAAATACAAAATATCATGAGATGCAATTACGTGAATTCCCATTCTCAGGTGATATTATCTTCGTGCGTATATTACGCGGAAATGATTCTATTGTGCCACATGGTGAAACGGAACTTCACTTTAAAGACCGATTAATTGTTACCGGTGAAAGAAACTATGTAGATGAAATAAAACGTGAATTAGAATTATTTTAAGTATCAACAATCTGGCATTATGTGACATTGCCAGATTGTTTTTTGTTTATAGGAAAGATATGATTCACTTTTTTTGAGTAATTATTTATGTTATAGTTAAATAAATTAGTACTAGATACTAGAACTTGCATATAAAGGAGAACGATGATGTTAAATTTTGCAGATAAAGTATACGTAATTATGGGGATAGCGAATAAAAGAAGTATTGCTTATGGGGTTGCTCAAGTTTTAGATGAAGTGGGTTGTAAACTCATATTTACTTATCGTAAAGAAAGAAGTAAGAATGAATTAGTGAAGTTGTTACCTAACTTTAAGCATAATCAGAATGCAGAAATGATACAATGTGATGTACAGAGCGATGATGATGTTGTTAATGCATTTAAGCAAATTGGAGATAAATTTGGACGAATTGATGGTGTATTTCATTCTATCGCATTTGCAAATATGGAAGATTTACGCGGTCGTTTTATCGATACGAGTCGTGAAGGGTTTTTGCTGGCTCAGGATATCAGTTCATATTCATTAACGATTGTAGCTAGAGAAGCTTCAAAGTTGATGCGTGAAGGTGGCTCTATCGTTACAACAACGTATATCGGCGGAGAATTTGCTGTTCCTAACTATAACGTGATGGGTGTAGCGAAAGCATCTTTAGAAGCTAACGTTAAATATTTAGCATCTGATTTAGGACAAGATGGCATCCGAGTTAATGCAATTTCTGCGGGACCGATCAGAACATTAAGTGCGAAAGGTGTTGGTAGCTTTAATATGATACTAAAAGAAATTGAAGCACTTTCACCATTAAGAAGAAATGTGGACACTATTGAAGTTGGTAAAACAGCATTATATTTATTAACTGACTTATCAAGTGGGGTTACTGGAGAAAATATTCATGTAGATGGCGGATATCATATCGTCGGATAAAAAATAAAAAAAGCCGTAATGGCTTTTTTTATTCCCCTAATTTAAATGTTTCTTTTACATTCCAGGTATTATTTTCTAACTGATAACAAAGACTGATGTTATCGATAACTTCAGAATGTGTAACATCTTTCATTGATAATTGACCTTTTAGGTCTTCGAATTCCTGCGAAGAAAAACCCTGGCCAATTGTAAAATGTGGCACGAATGGATACGTGTTCGTACCATAGAATGATCCATCGTTCAATAATTCAAATAATTTAACGAGATTATCATTCGGATTAACTTTTAAATAGATGATATTTTGAGTTGGGGCAAAATCTGATACTTTTTCCACGTTAATTTCAACGGGTTGTACTGCTTTTGCTACTTCCTTCAATTTATCAGTAACAGCGTCAATGTCGTTATCATCTACTTCAAATGCTTCTTTAATCGTAATATGTGGTGTAATTAAAGCATAATGAGAATCATAGCGCTTACGATACTGATTAATTTCATCCTGATATGCCTTTGATGGGTATAATACAATGCCTAGTTTCATAATAAATCCCCCTTTTTTCTGATAATTCAATTATATCAGAATTTCAAATTAAGTAATAATTTAAACATTTGTCTATTTCTGTATGCCATGTTTTCCATGTATGTCCACCATCTAATTCAGCATAATAATGTGAAATATTATTTTCTATTAACACCTGGTGTAATTGTCTTATCGGATTTAAAAAATCAGCATAATCTCCAGTAAGTAGTTTAAAATGATCTTCTTCTTTACCTACAACCAAATAGAGATTCAATTCACTTTTTCTTTCTTGGGAAAGATTATTTATTTGATTATTTATTTTATCTGTTATCATTGGAGAGAATAGACAACATTTTGAAGTTAGGTCAGGATATTCTATAGCAAGTGTTAAAGAGATACTAGCTGCTAAGCTATCTCCGATAACAATCGTATTATTTTTATCTCGTGAGAAATTAAAAGTGTCTTGTATGTAATCAAGCAATTCTTCAGCTACAAATTTCTGGAATTTTTCACGATGAATACCTTCTGGATGATACTCATCTTTTCTCTCATCGACATTATTATAATGTATGAAAAGAAATACTGCAGGGTTATCTAAGTCATCTTTTAAAGTTTCATATTTGCGATGGATTCTTCCTATCTGACTCAAATCCTGACCATCAAAGCATATAAACAATGTATGTTGTACGAATGGAGAGTAATCTTCTGGAAAGTATATGCCTAATTTTACTGCTCTATTTAAATATTCGCTATTCATTGTAAATGGTGTGATTAGACCATTTTTCATATTCATCAACTCATTTCGCATATTTTTTTATAAATCAATAATATCATTAATTTTTGGGTATAATAGACGTATATCATTACTAGGAGGACATTATGACAAAAAAAGTGTGGTTTAGATTTGGGATTGGAGTATTATTAACATTTCTGATTATAAAGTATTTTTTAGAAATTAATCATATTTTTTACCCTATCATCGTTATTATCAAGTCGATTATCTTACCTTTATTATTAGGTGGCTTTCTTTATTACGTGACTGTTCCATTTCAGGATAAACTGGAGAAGAGATATAATCTCAAGCGATGGCAGAGTTTAACAACAATTATGTTGACGCTCGTTATATTAACAGGTCTATTTATATCATTTGTTGGACCAATTATTATGAAACAGGGTAATAATTTTATAGACAATTTTCCAGCAATCCAAAAAGAATTTCAATCTTATGTTAATATCGCATTAGATCAACGTGAGAAACTACCAGAAAACGTTAAGGATGGTATAAATAATGGCATTGAAAAATTAAATAGCCTTTCAGGAAAAATAGTATCAAATGCCTTCTCATTTATAACTCAATTTATTTCAACGTTATTTTTAATTATTTTAGTACCTTTCTTTTTAATCTATATGCTGAAAGATCATGATCGTTTCATTCCTTTTGTTGCTGCACCATTTTCTGGAAGAAGAAAGTTATTTGTCGTTAATTTATTTAAAGATATAGATAAAACGTTAAGATCATATATACAGGGTCAAGTGACAGTAAGTTTTATACTAGGTATTTTGTTATTAATCGGTTATTTAGTCATAGGATTAGATTATGCTTTGATACTTGCAATGTGGGGGATGGTAACAAATTTGATTCCATTCTTAGGTCCATATCTTGCAATAATACCTGCGATTATCATTGCTTTAATTCAAGAGCCTGTTATGGTTGTGTATGTCATTATCATTATGTTTGTAGCACAACAATTAGAAGGAAATGTTATTACTCCAAATATTATGGGCAAATCTTTAAATATTCATCCACTTACGATTATCACTGTTATTTTAGCAGCAGGTAATCTGGGAGGATTTATGGCAATACTTGTTGCGGTTCCAACATATGCAGTCATAAAAACAATTGTACGTAACATCTACATGCATCGTCAGGACATTACACATGAAGCTGTTAAATCAGTAAATGAACAGCAAAGATAATGAGTATTTATAAAGGGTAATCTTGTAAAGATTATCCTTTATTTTTTATTTTTCTTAATATAGATGATTCCATAAAGTATGTTAAAATATAATAGAATATATAATTAATAGAAAATTTAATTTGAATAAAGGGTGGTCACGCACATGTCAAAAGTAAGAAAAGCTGTTATTCCAGCAGCAGGCATCGGCTCTAGATTTTTACCAGCTACAAAGGCAATGCCTAAGGAGATATTGCCGATACTTGATAAACCAACGATTCAATATATTGTTGAGGAAGCAGTTGCAGCAGGTATTGAAGATATCATTATCGTAACAGGTAAACATAAACGCGCTATTGAAGATCATTTCGACGCGCAGATGGAATTGGAATTTAACTTAGAAGAAAAAGGAAAGTATGATTTACTGGAAAAAGTACAGCATTCAACTCATTTAGCGAATATCTTTTATGTCAGACAAAAATCGCCACAAGGATTGGGTCATGCAATATGGACAGCGAAGCAGTTTATCGGTGATGAACCTTTTGCTGTTCTGCTTGGAGACGACATTGTTGATGGTGAGGTACCTGCGATTAAACAACTGATGGATGTTTATGATGATAAACAAAAATCTGTAATCGGTGCTAAAACTGTATCGTATGAAGATACGGAACGTTATGGCATGATTGAATCAAAATCTCAGGATGGCCGTTTATATGAAATCGATACATTGATTGAAAAGCCAAAATTAGGTACAACAGATTCAAGGTTAGCAATTATGGGTCGTTATGTGTTAACACCAGATATTTTTAATTATCTTGAAGAACAGAATATTGGAGCTGGTGGAGAAATACAGCTTACTGATGCGATTGCAAGAGTAAATGAAGATGATGAAGTATACGCTTATGATTTCGAAGGTGAACGTTATGATGTTGGAGATAAAATTGGGTTTGTTAAGACAACGATGGAATACGCGATGCGTTCAGAGATGAAAGATCAACTTATTCCGTTTTTAGAAGGTCTCGTTAAGAAATATAAAAATTAATTACCAAGTTAATAAAAATTAAAACAGAGCTGATTCATTAGTGATCAGCTCTGTTTTTCTGATGATGCATTCTTAAAAAATAGATGCCATAAAATAAGGCTAAACTTAAAAATAAACTAGCTGAAGTAAATAATGTAAAATTAGTGTTATGAAATACTTCCGTAATTACGCCACCAATAACAGGTCCAAGCATTGTGCCAATGCCTTGCAGTGAATTAAATACTCCCCATGATTCCTCTTTCAATTTCGCTTCCACCTGACTCGCCATAAATGCATTCCATCCTGGCAGTAATAAGCCATAAAAGATACCGATAAGCACAGCTGCTATAAGTACTAGATAATAGTTATTGATTTGCGTCATAGTAAATATAGCAACACCGAAGATGACAAATCCAGTTAATATAACGATATGAGAATAAATTTTAGAAACTTCATCCATAAATTTTGAAATAAATAGCATTGATATTGTACAACCTATGCCGCCAGCGATTAATAGATAAGTATATTCAAGTGTTGTTACATGAAGATTTTTTATCGCATAGCTTGGTAATATTGGGACAAGCATACCTATAGCAAGTCCTTGTAATACAATACCGGGAAATAATACTAAGTGTCGCATCATGACATGTTTGATGTGGGCAAATTGTGTCTTTATAGACTTTTTCTCAAAATATGAGACTTCTACATGCACGAAAAAGTAGAGCAACCATGCAATCAATACAAATACTGGCATGAGAAAAGTAAATTTTGTCGGATGGATTTTAAATATTAAGTACATAGCAATCATTCCGGCCATCATGCCGACTAACCATGCAAAATAAACATATCCCATCTGTTTAGACCGTTTTGTATCATCGATTGAACTTAACATGATGACCCAAATTGGACTTACAGCAATACCTGTGAGTATCGCTGCAATAATTAAAGCAATTGGGTTATTGAAGCATACTACAATAGACAAACCGAAAAATGCTAATAAAAATCCTAAATTTAAAACTTTCTTCGTACCAAATCGTTTCAGCATAAATCCAATACCAAAATTAGTAAGCGCATCACTGATAAAGTGAAGTGTGATGGCAAGAGAAACGATACCAACAGTAATTTTAGAATTAGTTGTCGGCAATACAGGGAGATAGCTCAAAACATACATTCCACGTGCAAATTCCATTAAAAACAAAATCGAAATCATTAACCAAAAATTTTTGCCAGTAAATCTATTTCGCGAAGAGTCTCGCATATAATCTCGCTTTCGATTGAATATCATTTTGGATTAGTGATTCGTTTAATATTTCGATAATAGAACTACAAATGTTTTGTGCAGAATTTGGAATGTAATCTTTTTTCATATTTTGAACTAAGCGTTCTAGCTCTCGTTCGTGATTTAACAAATCTAATGTGACATGAATTGTTTCAGCATAGGAATGAGTAATACGTGCATAACCTTTATTACTAAAATAAACTGCATTTTCTCCTTCTTGTCCTGGCGCAGGATTAAAGAATACGAGTGGAATACTTTTACATAAACTTTCGGTAATGGTAATACCACCAGGCTTTGTTAACATGAGGTCACTTGCTGACATCCATTCAGCCATCTCTTGTGTATATCCCATTACTAAAACATTTTTCCCTTTAAATTGCTGCTGTAATTTTGAGACAAGTGATTGATTCTTACCACAGACTACCACAAACTGATGATTACTCTTGTCAACTAAAGCAGAAAGCATTTCATTTAAACCTTCCATCACACCAAATGCACCAGCTACCATCAGCAATGTTTTTTTATTTGGATCTAGCCCGTGTTGCTTTAACCATGCATCTCTATCAACAGATAGATTAAATTTTTCATGGATTGGGATTCCGGTAACAAATACATTCGTATCCGGAACGCCAATTGCAAGTAATTCTTGTTTCAAATCTTCTGTCGCAACAAAATATTGTTCAGAGTCTGGTGTTATCCAGTTTTTATGTAGACGGTAGTCCGTAATAACTGTACAAACGGGTGTATGAATATTGAAATCACGTTTTAAAATGGATACAACAGGTGTAGGGAACGTTAAGAGAATTAAATCCGGCTTTTCTTTAATGATAAGATTTACAAGTTTATTCAATCCATAATATTTATAAAAGCAAGATTCAGTTCTCTCTGGTCTTGCATAATAGAAATATTCATATGATCTACGGAAATATTTATAACTATTAATATAGTATTTCTTGGCAATACTATTAATAATAGGATGTGCTTCCTGAAACAAATCATGTTCTATTACAGTAACGTTCGGTAAGTGCATTTTATTAAATTGATTAACAAGTGCATTTGTCACTGAAATATGACCATTGCCGAAAGAACCTGTCAAAATCAGTATTTTTTTATTTTTAATCAGCATAATGACACTCCGATTCATTTAATTTATTGTAGTTCTATCTTATTATCACATTGATGTGGTAATTTTTTTTGAAAATTACATAAAAATTACAATAATTTTGTTTATTCTTTACAAAACATGTCTTTTAAATATGATTCAACGCATTATATATTACGATAACGTTTTAATAATGTGACGTTAAGTATCATTAAAAAGATGAAGATAAAGATTAATATTATTACATTAGGAATAATTTCAATACTTTGACCTTTTAACATGATACGTGATAAATTATCTGCACCAAACTTAAGTGGCATTAAATAACTTATGATTTGTAAAAGTTTGTGCATATTCTCTAAAGGTATAATACCACTAAACAGTAGTTGAGGTACAATGATGAGTGGAATAAATTGTATCATCTGGAATTCTGATTTTGCAAAAGTTGAGATGAATAAACCTAAGCTAAGCGCAACAAATGCAAGTATGATATTGCTAATGATGAGTAGCGATATTGAACCTGCAACTTCCATTTTTAATATATATACTGCATATAGCACTAGCATAACAGTTTGAATAGTGCCAAACAATGAGAAACCTAGCATATATCCTATTACAATTTCATATCTTTTGATTGGCGTTGAAAGTAATTTATTTAATGTACCGGTCGTGCGTTCTTTTAACAATGTAATTCCTGAAATTAAGAACGTAAAGAAAAAGATGAAGAAAGCAATCATTACTGGATTAATCATATCAAAGTAATTACTATTTTTATCCCCATAAATGTAGTGTGACTTAAATAATACATCGTCATTTTCATCTAATTTTTTGTCTTTGTTATTAGTTTGTGGCAAGTCTATTCCAACACGATCTAATAAAGGACCTAAATTTTTTAATTGATCTTTTAATTTATCCATCTGCTGATTAATATCTTCAAATTTTTGTTGCATATTATCAATTACAATTTGAGACTTTGAAAATTTTGTTTTAATTTTATACCCTTGTATCGCTGATTTTAACTTTAAATTTTTGTTAGTATCTAGATTCGTATAATAAATTTCAATGGTTTTTTTATTAGAAATAATAATGCCATCAAGATTTTTATCTTCAATCGTATTTTTTAAATTTTCTGTCGAACTAATCTTGACGCGTTCTATATCATTTTCTTTTAACTGTTTATTAAGTCCTTCAGGAATATGATATATTCCAACGCGTACTTCTCCTTCATCAACTGACTGAAATATATAATGAAGTAAAGTAAGTAACATAATAGGTGCTATAAATAAAAGCAGTAACGTGCGTTTATCACGAATGATTTGAGTGATAATGCGTTGTGCAATTGTTAATATTTTCATTACAATTCACCTACTTTGATAAATATATCTTCGATTGTATCGACCTGATAATGTGCTTTAAGACGAAGAGGTGAACCAAAACCTATCATTTCACTGTTATATAGCAATAGTAATTTATCACA
>CAACWL010000894.1_pt1 | contig 16427 bp, 16 predicted proteins | sample 2275641 | NCBI WGS metagenome assembly CAACWL01 (sample SAMEA5312462, study PRJEB27640) | indoor metagenome | biome: indoor environment; feature: uncontrolled; material: polymer tiles stone | place: Germany | collected 2014-07-07 | reverse complement strand
CTTCACAATGATTTATGGATTCAAATACTGTTCCTTAGCATCGCAGGATTAGGGTTAGGCGGAGCAATGACTGTAGCATCAGATGCAATCATGACAAACGTTGATGATGATAAAGCAGGTATGGCAGCATCAGTAGAAGAAGTGTCATATGAACTCGGAGGGTCAATCGGTATAGCTGCACTTGGTGGCGTATTTTCATTTACTTATACTTATTTAATGGAACGCTCAATGTCGATAGCAGAAATACCAGCAAAAGCAAAAGGCAGTTTTGAAGAAACGATGATCGTAGCAGAAAATTCAAATAGCCTATTAAAAAGTAAATTACTAGAATTAGGCACAAATGCATTTGATGACGCATATTCATTAATCCTAATCATAACAATCACAATCATCGTTGCAATTATCCTATTATTGTGGAGAATATTAGCAGAAACAGGTAAGAAAATAACATAAAAAAAGACTACTTATTTCCCAGAAAATAGAGAGATAAGTAGTCTTTTTTTGGTGTTGAAGTGGAATTACGTGCAGAGATAATTTGGTTAATTTATCATATGACTTTACTAATATAATTAAATTTTAAATTCTGCTGTACTTTCACGCTTAATTAATGAAGCGCCATGGATTATTTTACCTGGTGATGCTTGTTTATCTTCGATGTTTTGGAGAATACTTTTAACTGAGTATACGCCTAATTCAAATAATGGCATTTGGATAGTTGTTAGGCTTGGTGAGAGTATTGATGTAAAGTAAGTATCGTGTAATCCAATTATTGAAATATCGCCAGGTACTTTTATTTCATGTTCTTTCATTGCCTTTAAAGCACCAAGTGCAATAAGTATATTTGCTGCAAAAATTGCTGTTGGTAAAGTATGATTTTTAATGATTTCTTTCATTGCTTCATAACCTGAATCAATTGTATATTGACTCTCAATTACATTTGCAGATTTGAAGTCATAATTGTTTTGATGCAGTGCTTCTCGATATCCTTGCAATCGCTGAATTGCACTATCAGCATATATAGGACCAGATATATGGGTGATATGTTTATGCCCAAGTTCAATAAGATGTTCTGTAGCTAATTTTCCAGCTGCTTTATCATCTAATACAACATAGTTATCGGAACTAGAGTGTTTTCCATTAACGATTACAAATGGTTTTTTTGATGATTCTAGTTCTAATATAATCTCGTGTTCAAGTTCATGTGATGCTATTAGTAGTCCATCTACATGATTATCTTTAATTAACTTCAAAAATTCATTTTTCTTCTTATTATGCTCACTATAAATTAACAAACTATACCCATTAGCATTTGCTTCTGATTCAGCACCTTTAATAATGTCTGAATACACTGGATTACCAATGTCAGGTATAACGATTCCTAACATATTTGTCTTATTCATTTTTAAATTTCTAGCCATTCTATTAGGTTGATAATTGAGTTCTTTAACTGTTTGCAATATTTTTTTTCTAGTTGAATCTTTAATTTTTAATGTCTGATCATCATTTAACACCCGTGATATAACGGACGGGTGAACACCGACTATTTGAGAAATTTCCTTTAAAGTTGCCATCATTTCACCTAGCTTTATTTAGTAATTATATTATATATGATTTTTTGTAGATATTAAAATTTACTTGACTAAAAGCGCTTACAATTATAATATGTAACTTAAGAAAAACGTTTTCCTTATTAATTATAGTTATATAAGCTTTATAAAAGAAAAACGTTTTAATTAAAAGGGGGATAAATTTATGGCATCAAATCCTATAGATTCAAAATTATACGGTCAATTATATACAACGGATGAAATGAAAGAGGTATTTTCTGATGAATCGCTTCTTCAAAAATGGTTGGATTCTTGGGTTTCATTAGCAGAAGCAGAGGAATCATTAAAAGTTATACCTGAAGGCATTTCTAAACAAATCAAAGAAAAAGCAGATTATTCATTATTTGATATGGATGTAATTAGTAATGGCATTATTGATACAACACATCCTTTAATAGTTCAAATAAGAGAGTTTGAGAAATTGTTATCACCTGAAGCGGGTGGATATATTCATTGGGGTGCGACAACTCAAGATATTATGGACACAGCTGTAGTTCTACAAATTAAAAGTGCCCAAGACATATTAGAAAAACAAATACATGATTTTCTTAGATTACTTTTAAATTTAGCTGAAAAATATAAAGATGTTGTAATGCCAGGTAGAACACATGGTCAGCATGCGTTACCCGTGACGTTAGGATATAAAATTGCAATTTGGGCTGATGAAATTGGTGAACATCTAACAAGGTTAAATGAAGGTAAGAAACGATATTTACTAGGTTCATTTGGTGGCGCTGCTGGTACATTAGCATCACTAGGTGAAATTGGGTTTGATGTTCGTCGTAAATATTGTGAAAATCTAGGATTATATGAACCACTTATAACATGGCATGTACAAAGAAGCGGCTTTGCTGAATTCTCTAATATTGTCGCGATGATTTCTAGTACTTTAGGTAAAATTGCGAATGAAATTATTAATTTACAAAGATCTGAAATTGGTGAAATTGAAGAAGGACATGTAGATGGTCAAATTGGAAGTAGTACAATGCCACATAAACGTAATCCTATGATTTGTGAATATGTGGTTGGTCTTACAAGATTGGTCCAAAGAAATGCAACTTTAGGTCTTGATGCAATGGTACAAGAACACGAAAGAGATATGACATTCTGGACGACTGAATGGAGCTATATCCCACAAATTTGCATTTATACAAGCAGTCAAGTTGATAAAATGCATAAAATACTTTCCAACATGATTGTTCATGAAGATAAAATGGAACGAAATCTATATTTATTAAAAGGACTCATCGTATCTGAAAACTTAATGTTAGAGCTCGGTAAATATATAGGTAGACAAAAAGCACATGATGTCATTTATGATATCTCGATGGAAGCTTTTGAAAAAGATGAAAAGTTATTAAATATTGCTTTGAAAAATAATACAATTACACAACATATGTCAGAAGAAGAAGTTACGAAACATTTAGAACCATATTCATATATTGGTTTAAGTGAACCATTTATTAAAAAAGTACAAGAAAGATGGACTGATATTACATTCTAAAAATGAGAGGTGTCAAATATGTCATCTGCAGTTTTGACAATTATTATATTAGTAGTAGCAATAGTATTATTTATAACTGAAAAATTACCAATAGCTATTACAGCACTTTTAACATCTATATTGCTTTTTGTAACCGGGATTATCGATAGTAAGACGCTATTCTCAGGCTATACAAATGAAGTCGTTATCTTAATCACAGGTATGTTTGTTATTGGTGGCGCTTTGTTTGAAACAGGTGTTGCTAAGAAGGTGGGTAACTATATTTCAAAATATGCAAAAACTGAGCGTCAATTGTTATTAGTCGTCATGCTTATAGCTGCGGGACTATCAGCATTTTTATCAAATACTAGTACGACAGCAGTCTTATTACCAGTTGTTATAATGCTAGCGGATAAAGGGAATTTTTCAAGATCTAAGTTGCTTATGCCACTAGCATATGCAACATCACTAGGTGGCATGATCACACTGGTTGGAACTAATGGGAATTTAGCGGTGCAAAGTGTTATGAACAATGCGGGTGTTAAAGAGTTTGGCTTTTTTGAATTTGCTTGGATTGGTATACCTTTAACAATCGTAGGTATTTTATATATGTTAACAATAGGATACAAACTCATTCCAGATAGAGGTTTAGTAGTAGGTGACGATGAATATACAGATAATGAAGAAAATAAAGATAATCAAACTTCTATCAAGCAGATTATAGCTGTATTAGTATTGTTAGGTGCCATTATATTCATGGTCTTTGAAGAACAAATTGGTGTTCCATTACATATAGTATCGATAATTGGAGCATTGATACTTGTCGTAACAAGAACTTTAACAGAAAAACAAGCATACAAATCTCTAGATTTATCTACTATTATTCTTGTAGCTTCAATGATGCCAATGGCTACAGCTTTAGAGACAACAGGAGCAGCAAAAATGATAGCTGATTATGTTGTAGGTTTTGTAAGTACTAATAGTGGTCCATATATTTTAGTAGGTATCATTTTCAGTATTACCACAATCTTAACTTCAGTAATGTCTAATACCGCTGCAGCAGCCTTGATGGCGCCTATAGCACTCGTCATATCGAATAATATGGGCATCGATCCAAAAGCTGTACTTATGACAGTAGCAGTAGGTGCATCAGCAGCATATGCGACACCAATAGGAACACCACCAAATACGATGATTTATATCCCAGGAAATTATAAATTTATGGATTATGTAAAATGTGGACTACCTTTTTTAATCATTCAATTGATTATATGTTTAGTACTCATTCCATTAGTTTGGCCATTTAGTTAGATATCAATATATATTAGGAAAAGAGCAATACTAACTTAATTATATAAGTTGTATTGCTCTTTAATATTAAAGTTGAAAATAAATTCTAATCAACTAATACAATATTCTTTTGTTCAAAAGCAGTCTTAGTAGCATCTGAAAATTTTGTTGAAACTAAATATGAAATATCATCTGTTTTAGTTGCAATATGATTACTTATAGTACCTATTTTGTCTTGTGTTACCATTGCTAATACTTCGGTTGCTACCTCAGACATTGCTTGTTTTATTTCAGCTTCTTGAATTGTAGGAACACTTGTACCATGTTCTACATCGATATTATAAATCCCCATAATATATAAATCTACATGCAATTTTTGTAAACTTTTATAAGTTTCAATACCAACATTGATCATTGACTGTTTATAGAAAGTACCTCCTAAATTTATTACATTAACATTTGGGTGATGAGCAAGAGAAATTGCTATTGGAGGACTATTCGTGATAATTGTACATTTAAAATCAGATGGTATTTGTTTAACTAATTCTAAGTTAGTAGTACTACCATCGATAAGGATACAAGCATTTTCCTTTAGAAAAGGCAGAGCTTTTATAGCGATTTCATTTTTGGATTTCTCGGAAACAGATTGTCTATTAAAGAAATCTGTGACTGGAGGTCCTATTTTTAAGGCGCCTTTATGGACACGTTTAATTAGTTTTTGTTCAGCTAATTCTTTTAAATCTCTTCTTATTGTATCCTCAGAAACTTTAAATTCTTGACTTAAATCACTCGCTAGTACTTTTTGTTCAATGTTTAGTTTATCAAGAATTTTTTGTTGACGTTCCTCTTTAAGCATATTAAAGCCCCCTTTTATATTTTAATTTTACATAAAAATTTCTTATCGTCAAATTACAAACATGCATAAACAAGATTGATAAATGACGATTTATGCATGTTTGTGTTGACTTGTTTGTTACAAGCGCTTACAATATTAAAAAAAGGAGTGGTTTTCAATGAAAGATATTATATTGTCACCTTCAATTATGTGTGGAGATTTAATTAATTTAGAAAAATCAATTAATGAAATTGAGCAAAATGGATTAAATAATCTACACATAGATGTAATTGATGGATCGTTTAGTCCTAGTATGCCACTAGGCTTAGACACTATAAAAGCTTTAAGAAAAAAGACGAATTTAAATTTCGATGTACACATCATGTCAGATAATAATGAATTTTTTATTAATGAAATTATTAATATTGGTGCAGAAAGTATTACATTTCATCTAGAATCCTCAAAACATATTGATAGATATATAAAACTTATTAAAGAATCTGGTTCTAAAGTGGGTGTAGCACTTAATCCTTCTACTCCTTTATCATCTCTTGAATATGTAATTGATCAAATTGATATGGTTTGTTTAATGTTGATTAATCCGGGATTTGCTACAAACAAAAATGAAAAGCAAGTAACATATGCGAACAGAAAAGTTTCTGATTTAAAAAATATGATTGATGAACGTGATTTAGATGTCAGCATACAAGTAGATGGAAGAGTCTCAATGGAAACAATATATAATTTGGTTTCATCTGGAGCAGATAATTTGGTGTTAGGTAGTACAAGTTTATTTTTAAAAGGTCATACATTAAGTGAAAATAAAAATACTATTTTGGGTTTATTACCGAATATTTAATGAGGGGGATTATTATGGATTATATTGAAGCTAAAAATGATATTGTCAATGAAATAAATAAAACATTGACAGTTGTAAATTATGAAGAAGTTGGACAGGTAATTCAGGAAATAAATTCTGCACGAAAAGTATTTTTTGTTGGTGTAGGTCGTGTTCTTCTATCTTTAAAAGCAATTGCAAAAAGGTTAGCACATATTGGTATTGATACTGTAATTGTAGGAGAAATAACTGAACCGGCAATTACAGAAAAAGATTTGTTGATTGTTGGATCTGGCAGTGGACAAAGTGCCTTTCCATTAATAATAGCTGAAAAAGCCAAAAAATATGGAGCACGAGTTGTACATTTTGGTTCAAATCCAACAAGTTCAATGAAAGAGTTTACGGATGTATTTATAAGAATACCGGTACGTACTAAATTAAATTTAGATGATGAAATAGAGTCTGTTCAGCCAATGACAAGTTTATTTGAGCAATCTTTATTAATATTAGGAGATATAATAGCGCTATTAATCATATCAGATAAAAATATAGATATAAAAAATCTTTGGCAATATCATGCCAACCTAGAGTAGGTGATAAAATGTTAGCAGTTCATTTTGGAGCGGGCAATATAGGAAGAGGTTTGATTGGAAATATACTAAATAGCAATGATTATAAAATTTGTTTTATTGATACAAATAATCGCGTAATAGAAGATATTAATAAAAATAATAGTTATAAAATAGAGTTATTTAACAATGTTGGAAGTTACATTGATATTACAGAAGTTACTGCGATAAATAGTATTAATGAACCAGAAAAAGTTAAAGAATTGATAGAAAAAGCTGATATTATTACAACATCTGTTGGTGCAAATAATTTAAGTAAGATAGCACATACTATAAAAGAAGGATTATTGATTAGAGAAAAGTCTAAAAAAACTATTAATATTATAGCTAATGAAAATGTTATAAATGCTACTGATCGATTAAAAAACGAAATAATTAAAATCTCAACAAAGAATGAGATTAATAAGATTCAAGAAATAGCCTACTTTGCTAATTCCACAATAGATAGACAATGTTTATCTATTGAAAGAGAAGGAGAAATAATTGCCTCAGTTGAACCTTATTATGAGTGGGTTATTAATAGAAAAGAATTGTTTCAAGCTGAGAAATTCTTTTCTGACAATGTTCGCCTTGTAGATAATTTAGAACCCTTTATAGAAAGGAAATTATTCCTTGTAAATGCTGAACATGCAGCCTTTGCATATATTGGACACTTATTTGATTATCCTACAATACAAGAAGCAGCTAAAGATAAAAGAATTTATGAATTAGTCATTAATTACTTATCTGAAAATAAAAACTATTTTATAACTAAATATAAAATGGATGAAGAAGAGTTACAACTGTATATTAAAGAAACTGTCAAGAGACATACTCAAAATGGCATATCAGACAGTGTAAATAGAGTTGGAAGGGATCCAATTAGAAAATTACAATCTGATGATCGATTAGTTGCACCAGTTAAAAAGTTAAACAATATGAATTTAGATAATAGTATCGGCAAAAAAATCATAGCATCTGCATATTTATATGACTCCAAAGATGATGCAGAGTCACAATCCATTCAAGAGTCGATAAGTAGAAACGGGATAGAAAATACGGTTAAGCAAATTTCGAAATTAGATGATCTGCTAGCAAAGGATATCACGAATATCTATGAAAGCATTAAATATAATAAAGAAAAAATATTTGAAGATGTGGGGAGATAATCATGAATAGTGAGAAAAAATCATTATCTTTAAGAGCTCGTGTCCAAATGTTTGGTGGATTTTTGACTAATATGGTGTTACCTAATATAGGTGCATTTATAGCTTGGGGATTAGTTACTGCTTTGTTTATACCAAAGGGATGGTTTCCTAACAAAAATCTAGCAATGTTAGTTGAACCTTCTATAACTTATTTATTACCTCTATTATTGGCATTTACTGGTGGTAAGATGATTGGTGGACATCGTGGAGGGGTTTTAGGAGCAATTGGGACAATGGGACTTATAATTGGTACCGATATTCCGATGTTTCTAGGAGCAATGATAGTTGGACCAATTGGTGGTCTTATAATGAAGAAAACAGATAAATATTTAGAAAATAAAATACCAGCAGGATTTGAAATGGTAGTTAATAATTTTTCAATTGGTATTATAGGTTTTTTACTAATGATTTTATCGTTTCTATTCATTGGACCAGTCATTGAGTTATTAAATGGATTAATTACAAATTCAATAGAATTTATAGTTAATGCTGGAATGTTACCATTAGTAGCTATTATTAATGAACCAGCTAAAATTTTATTCTTAAATAATGTTATAGATCAAGGCGTATATTATCCATTAGGATTACAGAACACCTTAGAAAACGGGAAATCTATATATTTCATGGTAGCTTCTAACCCTGGAGCTGGATTAGGTTTGTTACTTGCGTATTCAGTATTTGGTCAAAAAGTAGCAAAACGTACCGCTCCTGGTGCAGCTGTAATACATTTTATTGGTGGTATACATGAGTTGTACTTCCCATATGTATTAATGAAACCACTAACACTAATACCGATGATATTGGGTAGTATGTCTGGTATTATTACATTTAAATTATTCAATGTGGGATTAGTTGCTGGACCTAGTCCAGGATCAATTATTTCATATTTAATATTAACCCCTAAAGGTAATTATTTAGGGGTAATTGCAGGTGTATTAGTTGCCACTATTGTCACATTTATTTTTACAGCAATTATTCTAAAATACGATAAAAAAGATATGGATGACTTTTCATTTGAAGAAAATATAGAGAAATCAAAATCTATGAAACAAGAAGGCAAAAAAGATATTAGTAATGAAAATATTAATTTGAATAATACTTATGATAAAATTGCTTTTGCATGTGATGCTGGGATGGGAAGCAGTGCAATGGGAGCAACTACATTTAGAAGGAAACTGCAAAAGGAAAATGTTAATGATATATTTGTAAAACATTATAGAATTGAAGATGTACCCCAAGATACAAATATAATAGTTGTACACCAAGATTTACTTGATAGAACAAAAAAGGTTCATCCTAACACGCGTATTGTACCTATTAGTAACTTTTTGAACGATTCCAAGATAGATGAATTAATAAATGAGATAAAAAGCAGCAAAAAGTAGAATCCCTTATGGGGAATTCTACTTTTTTTATTGAATTAATCATCTTTCTTATATTGTATATAATTACAATAATAATGAAATTTTTATTGACTTATCAGAATTGTTAGTTTATTATCAAAATAACAATAAAATGAAAATAAAGTGAAAGCGAAGTGGTAATTATAGTTACTTTATATTTTATTAGACATGGAGAAACAGAATGGAATGCAAATGGAGATATGTACTGTGGACGTACAGATATTAACTTATCTAAAGAAGGTGAATATCAAGTTGTTAAAAACAAATTTTTATTAAAAAATATAGAAATTTCTAAAATTATATCCTCACCTCTGATTAGAGCAAAAGAAACTGCAAAACTAATGACAAATTCAGATGAAATTGTGGTTGATAATCGTGTGATAGAAGTGGATTTTGGGAAATGGGAAGGATTAACTAAACAAGAAATTTGGGAACGTTATCCTAAAGAATGGAATGAATGGGTAACTTCAAAGGATGACGATAATGTAAGAATTGGAGAAATAGGGGAGTCATATTTGGAAGTGAAAAGAAGAGCATTAGCTTTTATTGAAGATTTTAAACACATTGATAAAAATCAAAATGTTTTAATCTTTTCACATAATACTTTCATAAGACTCTTAATCGTTGCCATCTTAGAAATGCCAAATTATTCTTATAGAAAGTTAAAAGTTGATAATGCTTCTTTAACTAAAGTTACTGTAAATAAAGAAGAAACAAAGGTTGATTATATAAATAAATTTTAAAGAGGTGTTGTAATGAAAATCTCGCAAAGTTTACATTTGGAACTTGAGTTTTTAGGAAAAGAAATTATCAAGCAAAAATTAGCAGCTGGACCAGGTGGAAATATAAGTGTAATTGATGAAGATGTAATCTGGATTTCACCAAGTGGTTTTAATTTAGATGAAGTAAAAATAAGTGATTGGGTACCAATTGATAAAAATACTGGAAATATTTTAAATGATCATTTAAGACCTTCATCAGAAATTGAAATGCATAGATTAATGTATTTAAAAGATAATTCAATAAAATTTATTGTTCATACTCATCCAATTTTTACATTAGCTATTTTAAGTTCTGGATATAAACAGATACCTTTTTTATTTCCAGATCATGTAGCTATAGCTGGGAATATGCCTTTAGTTAAATATGTAAAACCTTGTTCAGTTGAACTAGCAAATGAGGTAGTGAAAAATCAAATTGTTGGAGGTTCGGGTTTATTACTAGAAAACCATGGCTTGATTACAGTAGGTAGCACATCTAAAGAGGCATTGACTAGAACTTCAATTGTGGAAGCTGCAGCAGAAGTATTTGTGCATGCAAAGAGTATAGGAACCCCAAAGATACTTACTGAACAAGAAATTGCAGATATTCTGAATTTAGATGCAGAGAAATACAGGCAGGAGTTATTGAAAAGAGGTGATTAAAGTTTGGAAAAAATACTGGGTATTGATGTTGGTACTCAAGGTGTAAGGCTTGTTATAACGGATGACAAGGGCAATATCTTAGATGAAGTAAGTAGAGAATTTAAATTCGATGATGGGCGTATAGAACAAGATCCAAATGTTTGGTGGCAATCAATATTAGACTGTTTGAAAAATATTAAAACTAGATGTGATGATTTGGTATCTATCTCAGTTACTTCTACATCAGGGACGATAATACCTTTGAATAGTGATAATAAGCCTATACACAATGCATTGATGTACTCTGATGATAGATCAAGTAAAGAAGCACTTGAAATTGAGGCTACAATGAATATTTCTATGAAATCATCTTATTCGTTACCTAAAATGTTATGGTTCAAAAATAATTTTCATGAAAAGTATAAAGATATAGACAAATGGGTACATGCTACAGATTTTATTATTGGTAAGCTTACGGGTGTTTATAAAATTACTGACTATACTAATGCTTTAAAATCAGGTTTTGATGTTTCTAATTTAGCGTGGAATGATGTGAGTAAAATTGGTCTTGACATTAATAATTTCCCTAAAGTAGTAGAACCAGGAACTTTTATATCTTTTATTGATCCAAATTTATCTAACTATTTAAATATAAATAATAATATACAAATAGTTGCAGGATTAACTGACGGGTGCGCTTCTCAATTTGCAAGTGGTGCAATTGGTTTAAATCAATGGAGTTCTACAATAGGTACCACACTTGTTTTAAAAGGTGTTACTAAAAAAATAATAAGTGATAAAATTTTTTATTCTCATCGTCATCCTGAAGGCTACTATATGCCAGGAGGTGCTTCGAATATTGGTGGTGATTGGATAAGTAAATGGTACAGAAATGACGAGCTTGATAATCTAAATAGTTATGCACAAGAATTTTATCCTTCCAATGATTTTATTTATCCTTTACTAATAACTGGTGAGAGATTCCCATTTTACAATAGTGAAGCTAAGTTAATAGATAATAAAAATTTGAATAAAGAACAAAAATTTTTAGCTGGACTTGAAGCTGTCGGATACATTGAAAAAATGGCCTTTGAAAAAATCGAAAAATTAACAGGGTCTAAAATTGAAAAAATATACGTAGCCGGTGGCAGCACTAAAAGTAAACCGTGGTTACAAATTAGAAGCTCTATTTTAAACAAACAAATTCTAATCACAAAAAATCCTAATGCAGCGTTTGGTGCTGTTTTAATTGCAGCTTCAAAAACTATATATAATAGTTTATCAGAGACATTTGAGAATATGGTAGAAATAAAAGAGGTTATCAAACCAGATGAATCTTCTGTAATTTATCAAGATTTGTATAAGGAATATATTGATTGGTTAGAAGTGAATATGAATAGAAAGGATCTGATAATTTGAGTTTGTTAAATGAAAATTTAATTTACTTAGATTGTGATTATGAAGATAAAGATAGTTTTTTTGATTGGTTTTCAAATGAAATGCTTAGCAAAGGTTATGTGAAAGAATCATTTAAAGAAAGTATAAAAGAGAGAGAAAAAAATTATCCAACAGGATTAGTTACACAAACGTGTGAATTGGCTATTCCACATACTGATCCTAATCATCTAATCAAACCATTTATATCATTTATTCGACTGAAAAAGCCAATATCATTTATTCAGATGGGTATTGGTGATGAAATGTGTGAAGCAAAATTATTATTTGTTTTAGGTGTAACTAAAGATGGGGGACAGGTTGAGGTATTGTCAAAACTTATGAATTTATTTATGCAGGAAAAAGAGATGGAATTAATTATAAATGAACAAAATAAATTTAAAATCGAAAAAATTATTAATGATTTTATAGGAGGAGAATAATTATGGCAAAAGTAATAGTAGCATGTGGGTCAGGTGTAGCAACGTCTCAAACGGTAGCATCAAAGGTTGAAAAATTATTAAAAGAAAGAAAAGTAAGTGCTGAAGTTGAAGCGGTAGATATAAAATCAATTAGTACATTTATAAAATCGGCAGATGTATATGTAGCAATAACTAAGCCTAAAGAACAATACGATATTCCTGTCATTGATGGAATTGCATTTTTAACTGGAATGGGACAAGAACAAGAACTGCAAAAAATTATAGACGCAATTAGTTGATAACTATATCCATTTAAAGGGGTTGTGTATATGGAAACTTTAAAAATAATTGTTAATTATGTTTTAGATTTGGGAGCAGCAGTTTTTGTTCCTTTAATAATGTTAGTCATTGGTATGATAGTGAGGATGAAATTCAAAGATGCATTGTCATCAGCTATTACATTAGGAGTAGCTTTCACAGGTATGATGTTAGTTGTTGGATTTATGTTAGACGCAATTAGTCCTGCGGCAAAAGAATTAGCAAAATTAACGGGAATTACATTAACCGCTATAGATGGTGGGTGGACAGGTATGGCTAGTATTTCTTGGGCGTGGCCATATGCATTTCTAATGTTTCCACTTACTGTTGGAATAAATATTATTATGCTTTTATTAAATCTAACTAAGACTTTAAATGTTGATATGTGGAATGTATGGAATAAGATATTTACAGCTGTAATGGTGTCTGCTATTTCAGGGAGTATGATTATGGGGTTTATAGTTGCTGGAATTCAAGTGATTTTAGAATTAAAAGCAGGTGATGCATGGGGAGATCATATTAATAAATTGACAGGTATACCAGGAATTACTGTTCCCCATTTCATAACATTATTAGCTGTTATTTTATATCCATTAAATAGACTTATGGATTTAGTACCTTTTTTAAATAAGAAAATGGATGCAGATGCTTTGAAAGAAAAAATTGGAGTATTTGCTGAAAATCATATAATGGGAGGTATCATTGGGCTATTACTAGGTTTTGCGGCTGGTTATGGAGTTTCTGGATCACTAGGTTTAGCAATAAAAGCAGCAGCAGCAATGACGTTGTTTCCTATGGTATCTAAATTATTTATGCAAGCTTTATCTCCAATATCTGACGCTGTGTCAGAATTTATGAGAAAGAAATTTAGTGGTAGAGAAGTATTTATAGGTTTAGACTGGCCAGTATTAGCTGGGAGAAATGAACTATGGGTAACTGCAATTATCTTAATACCAATTTCAATTCTTTTTGCTATTACTTTACCAGGTAATAAGGTATTACCGTTTGCAGGAATAATTAATATATCTTTCTTTGTTGCAGCATTTTTAATAACTGGAGGTAATTTATTAAGGATGATAATAATGGGGATTATTACTACCCCTATATTTTTATACGCAGCAACATTCTTTGCACCTTTTATTACAGATTTAGCGAATTCCACAGGTGTTGTGAAGGTAAAAGAAGGTACTCAGTTAACTTGGTCGACTTTTGAAGGACCTGATTTTAGATATATATTTGGATTAGCTGCTGAAGGTAATATAGTATTTATTGCTTTAGCAATTGTTTGGCTAGGTGCCTTTTATTGGATGTATAAAGGTATGATAAAAAAAGCTAAAAGTTATGCTGATAGTGAGGCGTTATAAAAAATGAAAACATTTTATAAATTACTATTAGTCTTTTCAACGATAATACTTATTTATAGTTTTTTATCGAGTCAAATTTTACTTACTTTTATATGCCTATTGATTGGTTTATACCTTTATTATTTTAAATATGAAGAAATTTTTTATAAAAACTTGAGAAAGGAGGAAGAGAACAATGAATATTCTTGAGGAAATAGGTAATATTACTTTTCAAATGTGGCAGAAAGGTTGGGACGAATATAACGCGGGGAATATTAGTTATCTGCTAAGCGATGATGAAGTTGATGAATTTGAAATTATTGAGTCAAATCGATTTATAAATTTTGAAAATATACCTAATAATTTAAGGAATAAATATATTGCTATTACTGCATCTGGAAGTCATTTTCGAGTTATTAAAGACCATTTAGATGAACTTACAGGAGTTATAAAAGTTGCAGACACATTAGATTGTGTAGAAATAGTATATGGATTTAATAATTCCAATTATCCTACAAGTGAATTATATACGCACTTATTAGGACACTCTAGTAGATTGAAAGTAGATCCTAATCATAAAATAATAATGCATAATCATGCAACAGAAATAGTAGCAATGACGATAAAACATGAATTAGATGAGTTGAAATTCACTAAAACTTTATGGAGCTTATGTACTGAATGTATTATTCTTTTACCTGAAGGTATTGGATTAATGCCATGGATGGTTTGCGGTAATAGAAAAATAGGAGAAGAATCAGCTTTGAAACTATTAGAACATAGAGTAGTGATTTGGCCACAACATGGAATTTTTTCTGCAGGTACTTCGTTTAGTGATTGTTTCGGACTAATAGAAACAGTTAATAAAGCAGCAAAAATCTATCTTATTACTAATGGTGAACTTAATAATGTGCTTAGTTCTGAAAATTTAATGGAAATAAAAAAAGATTTTAATTTGACTATCAGAGAGGGTATTATATAAATAGTATAATACTAAGGGAAGTGTATTTATGACCTTTTGGGATAGAAGGAATGAGATTGTGCAATACGTTAATGAACATGAGCGCATTTCTGTTGAAGAATTGATAAAGAAATTTAATGTGTCTGGAGCGACAATACGTAGTGATTTAAGAGCTTTAGAAGAGATGGATAAACTACAAAGAATTCATGGTGGTGCTAAAAGTATCAATGCTAGTCATACTGAATACCCATATAAAGATAGAACAAAAATACACAAAACAGAAAAAGATAAAATAGGAAAATTTGGTTCTGCATATATTACTGAGCATGATACTATCTTTTTAGATGCTGGTACATCAATCAGTGCTCTAATAAAATATTTACCTACAAAATTTCATTATAATTTAGTAACGTGTGCTCTTCACACTGCCATGGAATCAAGCCAATTAAATAATGTTAATGTACATATAATTGGTGGAACGATTAGAAGTGCTCTACAAGAGGTGGTTGGTCCTAAAGCAATTTCTGAATTAAAAAATTATCATTTTCAAACTGCATATATAAGTATTAGTGGTATGAATACACAGTTTATAAGTGAAAATCATATATTTTCAGCAGATATAAAAAAACAAGTTATTTCTAATGCAGAAAAGGTAATTGTGTTAGCAGATAGTTCGAAAGAAGAAAAAATCCACCTAGAAAAAGTATGTAGTTGGAACGATGTTGATATTTTGATAACTGATATTAATATATCAGATGAATTTGTTTTAAAAGTGGAAAAACAAGGTACTAAAGTTATAATTGTATAGGAATATAGATTTAATACTACTGATTAAATCTATATCCCAGGAAATTATAAATTTATGGATTACGTAAAATATGGACTACCATTTTTAATCATTCAATTGATTATATGTTTAGTACTCATTCCATTAGTTTGGCCATTTAGTTAGATATCATTATATATTAGGAAAAGAGTCACAAGAACTTGATTGCCAAGATTCTTGTGACTCTTTTTATGTTATTACTCAAAAAAATAAGGTATTGAAATGTTGAGAGCCTTGATACCATGCTATAATTAGTACATAAAAATTAACGTGCTTATTGATTGCCTATATGTTCACCGTGCCTTATTAGATTGTGGTGAAAGAAGGTGATTATATGGGCTTAGATGTAAGTATGCAACTAGAGATATATTTAACATTCAAGATTACTTACACGGTAATACTTCCTATTACCATTTATTTATTGCTTAAAAAAGACAATAAAAAATAG
>CAACWL010000333.1_pt1 | contig 17055 bp, 15 predicted proteins | sample 2275641 | NCBI WGS metagenome assembly CAACWL01 (sample SAMEA5312462, study PRJEB27640) | indoor metagenome | biome: indoor environment; feature: uncontrolled; material: polymer tiles stone | place: Germany | collected 2014-07-07 | reverse complement strand
ATTGCAACTTTAGCATTTTCAGCTTCTTTTTTCGCTTCTTTAACTAATTCTTTACGGCGTTCTTCAGTTAATGCCGGCACTGTAATACGAATAACGTTACCATCTGAAGTAGGATTAACACCTAAGTTTGCCATATTAATCGCTTTTAAAATATCATCGATTGAAGATTTATCATATGGTGTTACAAGTAACATTCTTGGTTCTGGTACAGAAATACCAGCTAATTGTTGAACAGGCGTATCAGCACCATAGTAGTTTACAGATACGCGTTCTAATAAATTTGCATTTGCATGTCCTGCACGAATAGCAGCAAATTCACGAACTAGGCTTTCAATACTTTTTTCCATTTTAGACTTTAATTCATTAATTATTTCAGTCGTCATTATGAATCTCCTTTTATATCATTGTTAATATTATTATACCAAATTATTTCGTAATCGTCGTACCAATTTCTTCTCCCATAATTGCACGTTTAATATTACCGTCCTCCATAATCGAGAATACAACTAAAGGAATATCGTTATCCATACAGAATGAGCTTGCAGTTGAATCCATTACTTGTAATCCTTCCTGCAACATTTGGATATACGTTAACTTTTCATATTTAACAGCATTAGGGTCTACTTTAGGATCAGCTGAATAAACACCATCTACATTATTTTTACCCATAAGAATTACATCTGCTTCCATTTCAGCTGCACGTAATGCTGCTGTTGTATCTGTTGAGAAGTATGGATTACCGATACCTGCTGCAAATATTACAACACGGCCTTTTTCTAAATGACGAATCGCACGGCGTCTAATATACGGCTCAGCAACTTGTTTCATTTCGATAGATGTTAACACGCGAGTATCACAGTCCAATTGTTCTAATGAATCCTGCAGGGCTAAAGAATTCATTACAGTTGCCAGCATACCCATGTAGTCAGCTGTACCTCTGTCCATACCTAAGTCACTACCTGTTTTACCGCGCCAGATGTTACCTCCGCCAACGATAACTGCAACTTCGCAATCCATTTTAGCAACTTCAGCAACTTGTTCAGCAATACTTTTAATAACGAAAGGATTGATACCAAAACCAGTTTCTCCAGCAAGTGCTTCACCACTTAATTTTAATACGACACGTTTGTATTTAGATAATTCTTTCATTTTATTAACTCCGCCCTCTCAATGATATTAATGCTAAATTTTCGTAATTCATTTACTCAAAAAACTGCATTAATTTAAATTCTATTATACACAAAACTATGAGTATTATACCAATAAATAATTATGAATGAAAATAAAATTAGAATAAACCTTACATTTATTCAATATGTATAAAAAAAGACACCGAAGTGTCTTTAATTCATATTATTTACCCATTTGACCCATTACTTCATCAGCAAAGTTATCTTGACGTTTCTCGATACCTTCTCCAACTTCATAACGAACGAATGATTTTAAAGTTCCACCTTTAGATTTTAAGAATTCAGCAACTGTTTGATCTGGATTCTTAACGAATGGTTGGTCAACTGCACAAATTTCTTCTAAATATTTACGTAAGCGACCTTCAACCATTTTTTCTACGATATTTTCAGGTTTACCTTCATTTAAAGCTTGTTGTTTTAATACGTTCTTTTCATGTTCTAACTCTTCAGCAGAAACTTGTTCACGTGATACGAATTTAGGATTTAAAGCAGCAATATGCATCGCAACGTCTTTAGCACCTTCTGCATCAGTTGAATTTTCAACTAAAGCTAATACACCGATACGTCCACCCATGTGTAGGTATTCACCGAATGCATCTGCATCAGTTTTAGAAACTAATACGAAACGACGTAAAGTTAATTTTTCACCGATTGTAGAAATAGCTTCGTTCATTTTAACTTCAACAGTTTTATCAGCTTCGATTTCAGAAGCCATTAAAGCATCTAAATCTGCAGGTTTTGTTGCTAAAATGTAATCAGCGATTTCTTTAACTAAAGCTTGGAAGCCTTCATTACGTGCAACGAAGTCAGTCTCAGAGTTTAATTCTAATAATACTGCATCGTTTCCTTTAGAAGCTACATAAGTAGTACCTTCTGCTGCGATACGGTCAGCTTTCTTAGCTGCTTTAGCAATACCTTTTTCACGCAAGTAATCAACAGCTGCGTCGATATCTCCGTTTGTTTCAGTTAATGCTTTTTTGCAGTCCATCATACCTGCGCCTGTTCTTTCACGTAATTGTTTAACTAATTGTGCTGTAATAGCCATTATATAATACCTCCAAAGAATTTGTGTTTTTACAATATAATAATACTAAACTCAAGCTAAAAACGCTAAAGTAAAGTGTTAATTCTTAAAAAAAGTGATAAATGTTATACACTTATCACCTTCATTTTAAAACTTATGCTTCTGTAGTTTCTGTTGCTTCTGCAGCAGGCTCTTCAGCAGTTTCAGTTAAATCGATATTTTGTTCAGCAGCTACTTCTTCATTAGAAACGCCTTGACGTCCTTCTAAGATAGCATCTGCCATTTTACCAGTTAATAATTTAACGGCACGGATTGCGTCATCATTTGCTGGGATAACATAATCGATTTCGTCTGGATCACAGTTTGTATCAACGATACCAACGATAGGAATGTGTAATTTTTTAGCTTCAGCAATCGCGTTACGCTCTTTACGAGGATCAACGACGAATAATGCTGCAGGCATTGATTTCATTTCACGAATTCCGCCTAAGAATTTGATTAAACGATCATATTCTTTTTTAAGTTCAACTACTTCTTTTTTTGGAAGTACGTTGAAAGTACCGTCTTCTTCCATTTTTTCAATTTCAGAAATACGTTTTACACGTTTGTTGATTGTTTTGTAGTTTGTTAAAGTTCCACCTAACCAACGTTCGTTAATAAAGAATTGACCTGAACGAATTGCTTCGTCTTTAATTGCATCTTGTGCTTGTTTTTTAGTACCTACGAATAATACAGTACCGCCTTCTTCAGATACAGATTTCATAAAGTTGTATGCTTCTTCAACTTTTTTAACTGTTTTTTGTAAGTCAATAATGTAAATTCCGTTTCTTTCTGTGAAGATATATTTCTTCATTTTTGGGTTCCAGCGACGTGTTTGGTGACCAAAGTGTACACCAGCTTCTAACAATTGTTTCATTGAGATTACTGCCATTTTAATTTCCTCCTAATTGGTTTTATTCCTCCACTACAGGCAACTTCAGAAACAACTTGCGTTGCACCATCCAAAATATTCATCCATAGTGTGTGAATTTGGCTTTTTTCAAGCCATATGTAAATATATCATAAAAAAACACGTTCATCAATACTTTAGATATAAAATAGTGATGAAACGTGTATCCTTTTTATTTTAATGCGCATTTGCCAATTCTTCTAAGAATTTTTCTTTCTTAATTTTAATGAAAGTACCTTTCATACCTAATGAACGAGATTCAATAACACCCGCAGATTCTAACTTTCTTAATGCGTTAACAATAACTGAACGTGTTATACCAACACGGTCTGCAACTTTTGAAGCAACAAGTAATCCTTCGTTTGCACCAAGTTCTTCAAAAATATGTTCAATCGCTTCTTTTTCAGAATATGATAGCGAACTGATAGCCATATTAATCGCTGCTTTATCACGTGCAATTTTTTCAATATCAGCATGCTTTTCTCTTAAAATTTCCATACCTACTACTGTTGCAGCATATTCACCTAAAACAAGATCATTTTCATCATAATCTTTATCTACGCGTCCAAGCACTAAAGTACCTAAACGTGTACCGCCACCCTTAATAGGTATAACAACTGTATTTGACTTTTTAAACAGTTCTTCATTTTCTGGTGGAAAAACTGATAATCTATTATCTAATGATATATTACTTTTAGTAACATCAACTTCTAGTAATAAATCAACATATTCTTTTGGAAATTGGCGTTCTTCCAGCATTTTAATAATACGTTCATTTTTTAAAAGTTCATTAACACCAAACCCTAATAATTTACCGCGACGAGATAAGATGAATACATTGGACTGCATCGTCGAACCTAATTGATCGGCCATCTCTTTAAAATCAACTGCTAAACCTTTATGTTCTTGTAATAACTGATTGATTTCACGCGTTCTTTTTAATAATGACATAATAATTCTCCTTTAAAATATATTTTATATTTATTTAATATTTAACTTTTTCATTTAAGGATTCTTATAATATAAATTCACTTAAATCTTTATTTTTAGCGATTGTTCCAAGCTTTGACTCAACATATTGCGCAGTTATTTCAACAGATGCATGCGGCATATCAGGCGCTTCATATGATAAATCTTCAAGCATTTTTTCTAATATCGTGTGCAAACGACGCGCTCCGATATTATCCGTTTCCTGATTGACATCATATGCAATTTGAGCAAGCTTCTCTATTGCTTCATCTGTAAAGTTGATTGTTACATGTTCTGTCTGCATTAAACTTTCATATTGTTTTAGTAGTGATGTTTTCGGTTCTTTTAATATTTTAATAAAGTCTTCTACAGAAAGCTTCTCTAATTCAACACGAATTGGAAAACGACCTTGTAATTCTGGTATCAAGTCGCTTGGTTTAGATACATGGAATGCGCCGGCTCCGATGAATAATATGTGCTCTGTATTGACTGCTCCATATTTCGTCTGAACAACACTACCCTCAACGATCGGTAAAATGTCTCGTTGCACACCTTGTCGGGAAACATCTGCGCCTTGATTACTTCCAGCAATCTTATCGATTTCATCGATAAAGACAATTCCCATCGTTTCTACAAGCTGAATCGCTTCATCTTGTACAGATTCTTCATCAATCAATTTCGTTGCTTCTTCATCGATAAGAATTTCACGCGCACGTGATACAGGTAATGTGCGTTCTACTTTTTTCTTAGGCATCATTTGACTAAACATATCCTGCATGTTATCCTGCATGCCGTTCATACCAAACATACCTAAACCTTTCAATTCCTGTTCCACCTTGATCTTTACAGTCTCATCTTCAAGTTGACCTGCTAGTAGTCTTTCTCTAATATCTTTACGCTTAAGTTTTACATTTTCATCAGGTACATCTTCAACCTCTTCTTCCTGTTGCATCGTTTGATTAAACAACATTTCAAAAGGATTTGAAGATTGCTTTTCTTTTTTCTTCATTGCTGGTGCTAATAATTTTATGAGACGCTCTGTTGCATTTTTTTCTGCTTCAGTACGCACTTCATTTTTCATTCTATTTTTAATTAATCGCACACCGTTTTCGGTTAAATCACGAATCATACTTTCTACATCACGACCTACATAACCAACTTCTGTATACTTTGTTGCTTCCACTTTGACAAACGGCGCACCAACAAGCGTCGCCATACGTCGTGCAATTTCTGTTTTGCCGACACCAGTAGGTCCAATCATAAGAATATTTTTCGGTATAATTTCTTTTTGCATGTTTTCGTCTAAAGCCATACGACGATAACGATTGCGTAAACTGATCGCAACTTTTCTTTTAGCATCTGCTTGTCCTATAATATGTTCATCAAGACTTGCAACAATTGCTTTCGGCGTTAAATTATTTTTATCCAAGTTTAACCCTCCAACTATAATTCTTCAACGATAATATTATGGTTTGTAAACACACATATATCAGCAGCAGTTTCAAGAGAAGCCAGTGCAATTTCTTTTGCACTTAAATGACTGGCATGTTTTTTTAACGCACGTCCTGCGCTAAGTGCATAATTACCACCAGAACCGATTGCGATAATGTCGTCATCTGGTTGTATCACTTCACCCGTTCCACTAACAACAAGTAACTCATTTTTATTCATCACGATTAACATTGCTTCAAGCTGGCGCAACATTTTATCTCCACGCCATTCTTTAGCTAGTTCTACTGCTGCACGGGACAAATTACCATTATATTCATGTAATTTCATTTCAAACTTTTCAAACAATGTAAATGCATCTGCTACACTACCAGCAAATCCGGCAACTACTTCATCATTAAATAATCTTCGCACTTTGCGTGCAGTTTGTTTCATAATAACTTGCTGACCGAGTGTTACTTGTCCATCACCACTCATAGCACATTGATCATTATGACGAATAGCAAATATCGTTGTAGCATGTAATTGATTATTCAAAATATCAGCTCCTTAAGCTCTAGGATGTGCATTTAAATAAGACTTTCTGAGATGTTCTTTTGTAACATGTGTATACTTACCGGTTGTAGATAAGTTAACGTGACCGAGTAAATCCTGCACTGTTCGTAAATCTGCACCATTATTTAATAAATGAGTGGCAAATGTATGTCTCAGTTTATGTGGATGAATTTCATTCGGTCCAGTTGCTCTCTTTACGATTTGGTCTAAGACATAACGAACGCCCCTTTCTGTTAGCGGGGCATTTCTGTTATTTATCAATAAATAATCATGATCAATTTTTCGGGTTTCTCTCAGTGCAAGATAATCTTCAATAGCACTTTGTGCAAATGCACCATACGGCACTATTCTTTCTTTATTCCCTTTACCTCGAACTTTTAACATCATCATTTGCTGGTCAAGATCCGTAAGTTTAAGATTCGTTAACTCTGCTGCCCGTATACCAGTTGCATAAAGTAATTCCAAAATTACTTTATCACGCGTATATAAAGGTTTTGATGTGTCAATCGCTTCAAATAATTGTGCCATCTCTTCTTCATAAAAAAATTTAGGTAAATATTTTTCTTGTTTTGGATGAACGAGCTGATTAAAAGGATTAACTTTTTCTGAATCCTGATATAAATATTTATAAAATGACCTTAATGATGAGATGTGTCTGGAAACAGTCGTTCTTTTAAGTCCTCTGTTATACATGTGGACTAAATAATTTCTCGCATCTCGGTACTCAAATATTGATATCGTTAAACATTCTTTTTGTAAAAATAATAAAAAATTCTGTAAATCATTTTCATAGGCAGTAATCGTATGCTCTGAAAAGTTGCGTTCTTGTTCTAAATATTTAAGAAATGCTTTAACTTCAGTGTTCATCATACTTCCACCCCTATTTATCTGAATTGTAACACAATTCATTTCTATTTTGAAATGATTTCTATCATAAAATTAAAGTGTAACTTTAAATTGTTCTAAAGTAGTTAACGCGCGATTTGCAAGTGCTTCATAGCGCTCTTTTTTATCTTTAATACGTGTATCTAAATTAGGAAGAAGGCCAAAGTTGGCATTCATCGGTTGAAAGTTTTTACTGTTTGTATGCGTAATATAATAAGCCATAGAACCGATCACTGTTTTTTCAGGGAATAGTACAGGCGCAACACCACTAATATGCTTAGCCATATTAATACCTGCAACTAATCCACTCGCTGCTGATTCTACGTATCCTTCAACACCAGTCATCTGGCCAGCTAAAAATAAATCATCGTTGCCTTTGAATTGATATGTCTGTTGTAAATTAGTTGGTGAATTAATAAATGTATTACGATGCATAACGCCATATCTGACAACTTCGACATTTTCTAATCCAGGAATTAGCTTTAATATCTCTTTTTGTGCACCCCATTTAAGATGTGTCTGAAAACCTACTATATTATATAAAGTTCCGGCAGCATCATCCTGGCGTAATTGAACAACTGCATATGGTCGTTTTCCTGTCTTAGGATCTTCTAATCCAACAGGTTTCATCGGTCCAAATAATAAAGTTTTTCGTCCGCGTTTAGCCATCTCTTCAAATGGCATACAGCCTTCAAAATAAATCTCTTTTTCAAATTCTTTTAACGGAACAACTTCTGCTTCTAGTAACGCATCATAGAATCGATTAAATTCCTCTTCTGTCATCGGACAATTTAAATAAGCAGCTTCACCCTTGTCGTAACGAGATTTTAAATAAACTTTTTCCATATCAATGGAATCCTTTTCTATGATTGGGGCAGCAGCATCATAAAAATAAAGATGTTCTTGTCCAGTCAAGCGTTGGATATCTTTACTCAAACTTTCTGTCGTTAAAGGACCCGTAGCAATAATTGTAGGACCGTCAGGTACACTGGTTATTTCTTCATTGATGACTTCAATATTCGGATGATTTTTTAAAGTGTCGGTAATATAACCACTGAATTCATGTCGGTCGACAGCTAATGCACCTCCTGCTGGAACTGAAGCATTATCGGCAGCTTTAATTACCAATGAATCTAATCGTCTCATTTCTTCTTTTAATACACCCACTGCATTTGTAAGTGCATTTCCTCGTAGGGAATTGGAACATACTAACTCTGCAAATTTATCTGTATGATGTGCCGGAGTCTGTTTAACTGGGCGCATTTCATATAATTTAACTTTCACGTCTCGTTTTGCTAATTGATATGCAGCTTCAGAACCTGCTAAACCTGCTCCAATGATATTTACTGTCTTCATTTTATTCCTCCTCTAAGTCCTACCCGATTGTAATATATTTTCATGTTTTTAAAAAGAGATTTATCTGAATTTATTATAAATTTGTCTAATTCTTAATAGAAAATTTACAAAAACAAAAAATGTGCACATCTGTATATTTGATGTGCACATCTTTCGTTATTGTGCTTTTTCGTCGTAATCACAATTTGTACATATGACTTGCGTTTGTTTGCCTTTTTTACGTTCAACAAGTTGCGTATCACATTTTGGACATTTACGTGCGATTGGTTTATCCCATGATAAGTAATCACATTCTGGGAAGTTACTACAACCATAAAAGATTCTATTCTTCTTCGATTTACGTTCAACGACCTCACCATCGTTACATTTAGGACATGGTACGCCGATTGTCTTAACTATTGCTTTCGTATTACGACAATCAGGAAAATTTGAACATGCCATAAATTTTCCGTATCGACCCATTTTATATACCATAGGTGAACCACATTTCTCGCAATCTTCACCAGCTGGCTCATCTTTGATTTCAATTTTCTCCATTTCCTGTTCTGCACGATCAACATGTGTCTTAAAGTCACCGTAGAATGTTGAAATAACCTTCTTCCACTCTATTTCTCCGTTAGCAACTCTATCAAGAAGCGTTTCCATATTAACTGTAAAATCAATATCAATAATCTCTGGAAAATATTCTTTTACAGATTCATGAACAATTTGACCGAGTTCTGTCGGATAGAATTTTTTCTGGTCTACTTTAACATAGTTACGTTTTTGAATCGTATCAATCGTCGGTGCATATGTAGAAGGACGGCCAATACCTTTTTCTTCTAAAGTTTTAACAAGACGCGCTTCAGTATAACGTGGAGGCGGTTGTGTAAAGTGTTGGTTTTCGTCAATATTTACTGCCTTTACTTTATCTCCGACATTCAGTTCAGGTAAACGATTTTCACCTTCTTCTTTATCTTCATCATTACCTTCAACGTATACGCTCATAAACCCTTTAAATTTAATCGTCTGACCATTCGCACGGAATTTAATATTATCCTGAACAAGATCGACACTTACAGTATCAATAACAGCAGGTGCCATTTGACTTGCCATAAAACGTTCCCAGATTAACTTATATAGTCGAAGCTGGTCTCGTGATAAATAAGCTTTCATTTCAGTCGGTGTTCGAAGTGCAGAAGTTGGACGTACTGCTTCATGGGCATCTTGAGCACCACCTTTAGCGCTCGCTTTACGTTTTGATAAATATTCTTTACCAAATTTTTCTTCAATGTAGCTAGCAGCTTCAGTTTTTGCTGTATCAGAGATACGTGTTGAATCGGTACGCATATACGTTATTAAACCTACAGTTCCCTGCTTCTTAAGATCTATACCTTCGTATAATTGTTGCGCCAACATCATCGTTTTACGTGCTTTAAAGTTAAGTTTACGGGCAGCTTCCTGCTGTAATGAACTTGTCGTAAAAGGTAATGCTGGGTTTCTAAGCTTTTCTTTCTTTGTAACATCTGTCACCTCAAACATATCGGTCTTAAGCTGACTAACAATCGCTTTAACATCTTCGTCGTTCGATAACTTTTTAGGTTTGTTTGATTCATGCAAAAACTTTGCTTTAAATTCTTTATTTTCAAAAGAAAACAAACCGTCAATTGTCCAGTATTCCTCAGGTTTAAATGCATTAATCTCTTCTTCACGATCAATAATGAGTTTCAATGCAACAGACTGAACTCGGCCAGCAGAAAGTCCTTTCTTTACTTTTTTCCATAAAACAGGCGAGATATTATAACCAACGAGACGATCTAAGACACGTCGCGCCTGCTGTGCATCAACTAACTCATGCTTGATCTCACGTGGATTTTTAAAACTTTCTTTAACAGCATCTTTTGTTATCTCATTAAATACGACGCGAGATTTTGCTGATTGATCTATATCTAAAATATGTGCTAAATGCCAGGCAATCGCTTCCCCTTCGCGGTCCGGGTCACTTGCGAGATAAACGTTTTTCGCTTTTTTCGCATGTTTCTTTAAATCCTGTACAACAGGTCCCTTACCGCGTATCGTGATATATCTTGGTTCAAAATCGTTCTCAGTATCCACACCCATTTGACTTCTAGGTAAATCCCTAACATGTCCCATTGATGCGACAACTTTAAATTTTTTTCCTAAATATTTCTCAATGGTTTTTGCTTTTGCAGGCGATTCTACAATGACGAGATTCTCTGCCATTTTGATATCCCCCTTTAATTTAAATCTGTTTTGCTTTTCAATGATAAATAATATACGTTTCATTTCTATCTTGTCAAATTTTATTTCTAAATTCATACAAAAATTAAAATATAAACAATAAAAATGATGAAAAAATTTATAAAATATATTATTTATAATAGAAGAAACTCATCTATATAAAATCCTCTAAAATATCTTCTACTTGAACAATTATTTTAGCTCCTTCAGCAATCTTTTGATTACATCCTTGAGAAAGTTTTGAAATAATCTTACCAGGCAAGCAGTAAACATCTCGATTTTGATCTAAAGCCTGATCACACGTTATTAAACTACCGCTTCTCAGTTGTGCTTCAGTAATTAAAATGCCTTGTGATAATCCACTGATAATTCTATTACGTTCAGGAAATTGAAATTTAGCAATCTGTGTCGTTGGATAATATTCGCTAATAACAAGATGATGACATTCCATATTGCGTCGTAATAGCGTCACCTCTTCTGGATAATAGTAATCATGACCGAAACCAAGAACTCCAATGGTTTTGCCGCCATGATAATTTGCAGCCAAATGTGCATCACTATCTGCACCTTTAGCTAAACCACTTACAATTGTAATATTATGTTTCACTAAATGCGGCATAAATTGATCTATAACTTCTGATGTGTAGTCTGTTCTATTGCGACTACCGACAATCGCTAAAAAATGCTTACGCGATAAAATAGAAATATCACCTTTACAGAAAATAACAAATGGAACATCATAGATCTGTTTTAATAAAGATGGAAATTGATCAGAATTGTAAAATACAGGTGTAATAAAACGGGAAGATAAAGCGTGGTGTATTTCCTCAATACTAAGTGAATTGAATCGTTGAATTTTTAAATATAATTTATTATCACGATTAAGTAAATTATTTAATATCGGAAAGACACGTTTGTAAGGTATATCAAATGTATTAAAGTTCTGATTTATTTTATGAAGTTGTTGCGTTGTAAATCCAGATGCGATGAGTCTTAATATGAGTTGCTCTTCATGTGAATAATTCATTTTTATCACCTCAAACAATACAATAATTGTTTGATATTAACTCATTGTTAATTTAATTCATAATATTATTGAGATTTAATAAAAATTTTAGGGTTAAAATATTTTTTTACTCTTTTATTTCATAATATATGTAAAAAAAACATCACTTATTTTCCAATATTGTATTATCCCTAATTGATTTATTTAGTACATATTATCAACACATTTTCTCCTGAATTACTCTAAATAAAAAAGCCAAGACTCTTAATTGAGTCTCAGCTTACTAACATTTATTATTTAACAGTTAAACATTTTTCGTATAACCCATCTTCTTCTTTAATGCGTTCTACTAATGTTGAACCGATATCAGATGGCGTTGCTGCTGTTTTAATGCCTGCAGCATTCATCGCTTTAATTTTCTCTACAGCTGTACCTTTACCACCAGAGATGATTGCACCAGCGTGTCCCATACGTTTTCCTGGAGGTGCTGTTTGCCCACCTATGAATCCTACAACTGGTTTCGTCATATTTGCTTTAACCCATTCTGCTGCTTCTTCTTCAGCAGTTCCACCGATTTCACCAATCATTACTACTGCTAAAGTTTCAGGGTCATTATTAAATGCTTCTAAAGCATCGATAAAGTTTGTTCCGTTAACCGGATCTCCACCAATACCAACTGCTGTCGTTTGACCAATACCTAATTGTGTTAATTGATGTACCGCTTCATATGTTAATGTTCCAGAACGACTTACAACACCAACATGTCCTTTTTTATGAATATATCCTGGCATGATACCAATCTTGCATTCGTCAGCAGTAATAACACCTGGACAGTTAGGTCCCACTAAACGTGTTTTCTTGCCTTGCATATAACGTTTAACTTTAACCATATCTAACACTGGAATGTGTTCAGTGATACAGATTGCTAAATCTAACTCTGCATCTACACATTCTACGATTGCATCAGCAGCAAATGGTGCTGGTACATAGATAACCGAAACTGTTGCACCAGTAGCTTTAACTGCTTCTTCTACTGTATTGAATACTGGCACGCCTTCAACTTCCATGCCGCCTTTACCAGGTGTAACACCTGCAACGATTTTTGTACCATACTCAATCATTTGTTTTGTATGAAATAATGCTGTTGATCCTGTTATACCTTGTACGATTACTTTCGTATCTTTATCAATAAATACTCCCACGTTTATCCCCGCTTCCTATTTAGCTTCTTTTACTAATTCAACGATTTTTTGTGCACCTTCAGCCATTGTGCTAGCTGGAGTAATTGCTAATCCAGAATTGTTTAGAATTTCTTTACCTTGTTCAACGTTTGTACCTTCTAAACGTACAACTAATGGAATAGTTAATTCTAATTCTTTCGCTGCTGCTACAACACCTTCAGCGATAATGTCACATTTCATGATGCCACCAAAGATATTTACAAAAATACCTTCAACTTTTTCATCACCTAAAATGATCTTGAAAGCTTCAGTAACTTTCTCTTTTGTAGCGCCGCCCCCTACATCCAGGAAGTTCGCCGGATTTCCGCCGAAGTGGTTAATTGTGTCCATTGTAGCCATTGCAAGACCCGCACCGTTAACCATACAGCCGATATTTCCATCTAAAGCAATGTATGATAAATCATATTTAGATGCTTCGATTTCTTTTGGATCTTCTTCGTCTAAATCACGTAATTCAACTACGTCTTTTTGACGGAATAAGGCATTAGCGTCAAAGTTAATCTTAGCGTCTAAAGCTAAAACGTCGCCAGAACCTGTTGTTACTAATGGGTTAATCTCAATAATAGATGCATCTTTTTGGATGAATACATCATATAATCCCATCATAATTTTAACTGCTTTATTTACAGATTCTTTAGGAATATTAATGTTGAATGCTAAACGACGTGCTTGATAAGGCATTAATCCTACTACAGGATCGATGACTTCTTTGAAGATTTTTTCCGGAGTAGCTTCTGCTACCTCTTCAATTTCAGTTCCACCTTCTTCAGATCCCATTAATACAACTGAATCTGTTGCACGGTCTAATACAAAACCTAGGTAGTATTCTTTTTGAATGTCGCAACCTTCTTCAATTAAAAGGCGTTTAATTTCTTTACCTTCCGGGCCAGTTTGGTGCGTAACTAAAACTTTGCCTAATAATTCTTTGGCATAGCTTTCTACTTCATCCAATGATTTAGCAATTTTAACGCCACCCGCTTTACCACGGCCACCAGCGTGAATTTGAGCTTTAACAACATAAACGCCTTCTGTTAAACCTTTTGCTACTTCAACTGCTTCTTCAGGTGTATATGCAACTGAACCATTTGGTACTGCTACACCCATCGAGCGAAAAATTTCTTTCCCTTGATACTCATGGATATTCATCTTCCATCCTCCTAGATTGCACAATTATTTATGTTACGTTTCAATTATAGAAAATGTAAGCGCTATTGTAAACTGAATAATCCTAAAAAGAAACGTGTTTTCACTCAAATTTTTCAAAAATGAGTAAAAACACGTTTTAAGTAACATTTAAATCAAAAATTGCATGTTCTCATCGATTTAATTGGTTCAAATGTTTTTCGGTGAATAAGTGTTATGCCATAAGTCGCTAAACCTTCCAGATGTTTCTTCGTACCATATCCAGCATTATTTTCAAAATCATAACCCGGATAGATTTCGGCTAATTCTGCCATTAAACGGTCACGGTATTGTTTAGCGATAACACTTGCTGCTGCAATTGAAATACTTGTACTATCACCTTTTATGATGGATTCTTCTATTAATCCCGTCTGTAACTTCATCGCATCAATTAACAGCACATCAGGTGTTACAGGTAATCCTTCAATCGCACGCAACATTGCTATTTTAGTCGCCTCATAAATATTTACAGCGTCTATTTCTTCTACCGTTGCTATACCGATTGCATAAGTTACATTTTCAATTAGATCAGCTTCTATTTTTGCACGATTGATTTTAGACATTTGTTTAGAATCATTTAGCCCGTAAAATGCATGATTCTCATTGAGTATAACAGCACACGCTACTACTGGACCTGCTAATGGCCCACGCCCAACTTCATCAATACCGGCTATAACTTTCCCAGGATATTTATTTTCATATAAAAGCATCTCATCGTATTGTTCAACTAATTGCTTTTGTTTTTCATAAATTTTTTTTTGCTGATTTTTAATTTTTAAAGCACCCGTTCTTGTCTCAGTCGCAAAGAATTTATCAAGATTACTCACCGGAATTGATTGTATCAATGATTTTAACTGTGCGATACTATAGTCATTACTCTTCATCTTTTTCCTCTAATAAATCAAGTGAATCAAACGTATATTTACCGATTTTCTCATTACGTATATCACGAATAATTAATTCAACAACACTTTCATAATCAATTTCATTACCACGTAGTTTCATTCCACGAGACTTTCCGATAGCATCAAATACTTCAACATAAGGTGTATCCGCTTCAACATTAATGTTGTAATGTTTATTCAGCGTTTGGAGATCATTCTGTTGTAAAAACTCAATCCCATATATCGCTACTTCATCCAGATGAACAATACTATCTTTGATTGCCCCTGTTAAACTTAATTTTTTTCCGACAAACTGATCTTCAAACTTCGGCCATAGAATACCTGGTGTATCAAGTAATTCTAAGCTAGTTCCTACTTTAATCCATTGCTGCTTTTTAGTAACACCTGGCATATTCCCTGTCTTAGCGATTGATTTCTTTGCTAAACGGTTTATCAGTGTTGACTTACCAACATTCGGGATACCTACAATCATCGCACGTATTGCACGTGGTCTTAAACCTTTTGCTTTCATGCGATCAAATTTTTCTTTCGTTACAATTTCTGCAGCTTTTGTCACTTGCGATAAATTTTTACCATTTTTACTATCAATAAGGACTGGATAGAAACCTTTTTCTTCAAAATATTGCATCCATTGACGCGTCTTATTTAAATCCGCCATATCCATCTTATTCAAAAGCACAACACGAGGCTTATCTTTAATGACTTCATCAATCATCGGGTTGCGTGATGAATACGGAATTCGTGCATCTACAAGCTCAAATACTACATCTACCAGCTTTAATTGTTCTGTTACTTCTCTTCTTGCCTTGGCCATATGACCAGGAAACCATTGAATAGTCATCTATATTATATCTCCCTACTATATATTTAATGATTTAACACGTGACCTTTATTATAATGTCATTATAATATTATATACTATTATGAAGATATATTTTTAAAAAAAGAGGCGTACATATGTTAATATCTTTGATTATTCCAATCTATAATGAAGAAAAAAATATCTATAAGCTGGCTGAAACGATTCAGCAAACGATGGATAAACATCATTTCCACTATGAAGTAATGCTTGTTAACGACGGTTCTAAAGATCGTTCTTTACAGTTATTAAAAGAAATTGCAACACAGAATCACAATTTTAAATATATATCTTTTTCAAGAAATTTCGGTAAGGAGGCAGCAATGTTTGCGGGTCTTAAAAATTGTTCAGGTGACTGCGCAATCATTTTAGATGCCGATCTTCAGCATCCACCAGAATTTATTCCTACAATGGTTGCCGCATATCAGGAAGGATACGATCAGGTTGTGATGCGCAGAGACCGATCTGGAGAACAGTTTTTAAGAAAAATTCCGACACAAATTTTTTATAAATTGATCAATAGTACAGTTGACGTTAAATTAACAGATGGCGAAGGCGATTTTCGTTTAATATCACGTGATGTGATTGACAGTATCGTGTCTCTGGAAGAATATAACCGATTTTCAAAAGGTATATTTGAATGGGTTGGCTATAACAAAAAAACGATACCTTTTAAGAATATGCAGCGTGAATCTGGTCAATCATCATTTTCCAGCCTTAAGCTTATCGATTATGCCATCGATGGTATCATCAGTTATAATAATAAGCCACTTAGAATCTGTTTTTATTTAGGAAGCATCACGATGGTGCTATGTTTATTATATATTTTAATGACTTTAATCCAGATCATGACGCACGGCATTGATGAACCCGGCTATTTCACGATTATTTCATCTGTGTTGTTTTTAGGTGCCCTACAGCTTTTTAGTTTAGGCATTATTGGAGAGTATATCGGTCGAATATATTTTGAAACGAAGAAACGACCACACTATATTATTAAGGATACGAATATTAAACACAGTACTGGTGAATCAGATGAAACTTAATCAATCATATCAACGATTTATCAAGTTTGTAGTTGTAGGTATCATCAATACATTAAACTATTATGTGATATATCTTTTCTTATTAAAAATAGTATCTGCCAACTATTTATTTAGTCATTTAACAGGATTCATCTGTTCGTTTATTATTTCATTTTTCCTAAACTGCTACTTTGTTTATAGCGTTAAACCTACATGGCA
>CAACWL010000235.1_pt1 | contig 17696 bp, 15 predicted proteins | sample 2275641 | NCBI WGS metagenome assembly CAACWL01 (sample SAMEA5312462, study PRJEB27640) | indoor metagenome | biome: indoor environment; feature: uncontrolled; material: polymer tiles stone | place: Germany | collected 2014-07-07 | reverse complement strand
AAAACAGCACAGCAATTAGCAGACTTATTAGGTAAACGCTTAGATGAAATTGTAAAATCAATGATTGTAAAAGTTGATGATCAGTTTATCATGTTCTTAATTCGTGGACATCACGAATTAAATGATGTAAAAGTTAAATCTTATTTTGGTACTGAAACAGTGGAAATGGCTACTGATAAAGAAATTCAGGCGATTTTAGGTGCTACACCAGGTTCACTTGGGCCAGTTGGTGTTGAAAAGATTGAAATTTATGCAGATAATAGTGTTCAGGATATTAATAATTTAGCGGTTGGTGCGAATGAAACGGACTATCACTATATTAATGCAAACCTTGGACGTGACTTTAATGTTAAAGCATTCGATGACTTCAGATTTATATTAGAAGGTGAAATGGCTGCTGATGGTAGTGGTCCGATTAAGTTTGCTGAAGGTATTGAAGTTGGACAAGTATTCAAGTTAGGTACGAAATACTCTGAGTCAATGAATGCAACATTCTTAAATGACCAGGGTCGAGCTGAACCGATGATCATGGGTTGTTATGGTATTGGTGTATCACGTACATTATCATCGGTTATCGAGCAACATCATGATGAAAAAGGTATCATCTGGCCAACATCAATTACACCATTCGATATCCATATCATCACTGCTAATGCGAAACAAGACACACAACGTGAACTAGCAGATCAGTTATATGATGCCTATAAACGTGACTATGAAGTATTATATGATGATCGCAATGAACGTGCAGGTGTTAAATTTAACGATGCTGATTTAATCGGAGTGCCAGTTCGAATCGTTGTAGGTAAACAGGCATCAGAAGAAATTGTAGAAGTTAAGAACAGACGTACCGGAGAATCATTTGAGGTACCAGTTTCTGAACTTGACACAAAAATTAAAGCAATCTATGCATCATTTGAACATTAATTTGTTATAATAGAAGAAATAAGTGTGGGACTTTTGTCTCACGCTTTTCATTTTTGATAAGGTGGTTACTCATGACGTTAACACACACAGAAAAATTTAATGTATTACTTACGCAATTGGGTATTACAGACCTATTTGAAGATATTCATAACGGTGAATTATCTCGTATCGATATTTCAAAGGAAGAACGATTATGGCACATGCATTTTACATTTGAAACACATTTGCCATTTGTGCTCTATAATATGTTACAAACCAAACTTCATGAACACTTTTCACATATCGCTAATGTAACCTTTGAAATAAAGGTTAAAGATGACACATATTTAACGGATCGTATTCGTGAATATATTCCTTATGCAATCGATCAGACAGGGATGAGTCCAAGCTTAAAAGGACAGTTGAAACAAAAGTTGTTTAATTTTTCAGGAGATGTACTTAAGTTTCAGGTTGTTAATGAAATTGAACAGAAGCATTTTGAGAAATCATGTAACGGCAAATTAATGGCGGCGTTCAAACAGGCAGGATTTCAGTTATCTCAGATTATCTTTGAAATTAGTGATGAAGATCAACTCCGTGAACTTGCTTCTCTTGAGGCACATATACAGGAAGAAGAAGCACAACAAAGCGTGCTTCTACGCGAAAAGATGGTTGAGCGAGAGAAACAGAAAGCAGAAAGTGTATCTGAAGAGATTACACATTGTTCTATCGGTAAAAAGATTCAGGTAGAAACGATTAAACCGATTGAATCAATTATTGAAGAAGAGTTTAAAGTTGCTTTAGAAGGGGTTATCTTTGATATTGAAATTAAAGCACTTAAAAGTGGTCGACATATCGTTCAGCTAAAGATAACGGATTATACAGATTCTCTAATACTAAAGATGTTCACCCGTAAAGGTAAAAATGATCTGGATCATCTTTCATCATTAAAAGTTGGTGATTGGGTACGTGCCCAGGGACGTATCGAGCAAGATACATTTATTCGTGATCTTGTGATGATGATGAGTGATATTGAAAAGATAAATAAAGCATCGAAACAAGATAAGTCAGAAAATAAGCGAGTTGAGTTTCATTTACACACAGCGATGAGTCAAATGGATGGGATTACTCATATTAGTAGATATGTTGATCAGGCAGCGAAGTGGGGTCATAAAGCAATTGCAATTACAGATCATAATGGATGTCAAGGTTTCCCGGATGCCCATGCAGCAGCAAGTAAAGCAGGCATTAAAATGATTTACGGAATAGAAGGTATGCTGGTTGATGATGGCGTGGCAATTGCATATAAACCCCAGGATATAGACTTAAAGACAACGACGTATGTTGTGTTTGACGTTGAAACTACCGGTCTTAGTTCTCAATATGATAAAATTATTGAACTTGCAGCAGTAAAAGTTAAAGATGGTGAAATTGTTGATAAATTTGAACGCTTTAGCAATCCTGGTGAACGTTTGAATGAAACGATTAAAAATTTAACTGGTATCACAGATGATATGTTAGTCGATGCACCACCGATAGAAGAAGTATTGAATGACTTTAGAGATTTTGTTGGTGATGCCATCTATATCGCGCATAATGCAAGCTTCGATATGGGCTTTATCGATACAGGATTTGAACGTTTAGGTTATGGTGCGACGACAAATGGTGTTATTGATACGCTGGAATTATCAAGAACGATTAATACTGAGATGGGTAAACACGGTTTAAATTTCCTGGCCAAAAAATATGGCGTAGAATTGACGCAACATCACAGAGCGATATATGATGCAGAAACAACAGCACATATCTTCGTAAAGATGTTAAAACAAATAGAGCAGCTTGGTGTTACAAATCATAACGAAATTGATGCTAAACTTTCAAATCAGGATGCTTACAAACGTGCGCGTCCGATGCATGTTACTTTAATTGTACAAAATCAGACAGGCCTTAAAAATTTATTTAAGATTGTCAGTGAATCGATGGTCAATTATTTCTATCGTACACCACGTATTCCAAGATCGCTTCTTATGGAGAATCGAGAAGGTATATTAGTGGGGAGTGCGTGTGATAATGGTGAAGTATTTACTGCGGTGATGCAAAAAGATCAGGAAGAAGTTGAACGCATTGCTAAATTTTATGACTTTTTAGAAGTTCAACCAAAAGCATTGTATCAACATTTATTGGAAAAAGATCTTATTCGCGATAATGAAACAATGGAAGAAATTTATGATCGTATAATCCGTGTCGGTGATAAATTAAATATTCCGGTAATCGCAACCGGAAATGTACATTATCTGTATGAACATGAAAAGCCTGCGCGTGAAATATTAATTGCATCTAATCCAGGTAATCCTTTAAATCGACAAACTTTACCGGATGCACATTTCAGAACAACTGATGAAATGCTTGATGATTTTCATTTTTTAGGTGAAGAGAAAGCTTTTGAGATTGTTGTAACGAATACGAACGATTTAGCAGATGCAATTGATACTGTTATCCCGATTCGTGATGAATTGTACACGCCAACGATAGAAGGGGCAAATGAAGAGATACGTGAAATGAGCTATAATCGTGCGCGTAGTATATATGGAGATGATTTACCTGAAATCGTTGTAGCTAGACTTGAAAAAGAACTGGATAGTATTATCGGAAATGGTTTTGCCGTTATCTATTTAATTTCACAAAAACTTGTTAAGAAATCACTGGATGATGGATATCTTGTAGGTAGTCGTGGCTCTGTAGGTTCAAGTTTTGTAGCTACGATGACAGAAATTACGGAAGTTAATCCTTTACCCCCCCATTATATTTGTCCGAAATGTAAATCGAGTCATTTCTTTGAAGATGGTAGTGTAGCAAGTGGATTTGACTTGCCGGATAAAAATTGTCCGGAATGTAACGTTCCATATATTAAAGAAGGACAAGATATTCCGTTTGAAACTTTCCTAGGATTTAAAGGGGACAAAGTTCCCGATATCGATTTAAACTTCAGTGGAGAATATCAGCCGATCGCGCATAACTATACGAAAGTACTTTTCGGAGAAGATAAAGTATTCCGTGCCGGGACAATAGGTACGGTTGCTGAGAAAACAGCATTTGGATATGTTAAGGGCTACCTGAATGATTCTGGTATTCATAAACGTGGGGCTGAAATCGATCGTTTAGTGAAAGCATGTACCGGTGTAAAACGTACAACTGGACAGCATCCTGGTGGTATTATCGTTGTACCTGAAAATATGGATATCTACGACTTTACACCGATTCAATATCCAGCTGACCAACAGGATTCAGCATGGCGAACAACACATTTTGATTTCCATTCAATTCATGACAATTTATTAAAGCTTGATATATTAGGACACGATGATCCTACGATGATTCGTATGTTACAGGATTTATCTGGCATGGATCCAAAGACGATACCAGTCGATGATAAAGAGACGATGAAAATATTTTCTAGTCCAGAGTCATTAGGAGTAACTGAAGATGATATTTTATGTAAGACAGGAACGCTCGGTGTACCTGAATTCGGTACGGGGTTTGTAAGACAAATGCTAGAGGATACGAAACCTTCGTCATTTAGTGAACTGGTACAAATTTCAGGGTTATCACACGGTACGGATGTATGGTTAGGGAATGCACAAGAACTCATTAAATCAGGCACTTGTGATTTATCAAGTGTAATCGGTTGTCGTGATGATATCATGGTATATTTAATGTATGCAGGTCTTGAACCTTCACTTGCCTTTAAAATAATGGAATCCGTTCGTAAAGGTAAAGGACTTACTGAAGAGTTTGAAGCTGCGATGATTGAGAATAATGTACCTGCCTGGTATCTGGATTCATGTAAAAAGATTAAGTACATGTTCCCGAAAGCCCATGCAGCAGCATATGTTTTAATGGCGGTGCGTATTGCTTACTTTAAAGTACACCATCCATTATTCTATTATGCAAGTTACTTTACAGTAAGAGCATCTGACTTTGATTTAATTACAATGGTTAAAGATAAACATACGATTAAAGCGACTGTAAAAGATTACTATGAACGTTATCATGATCTGGGTAAAAAAGAAAAAGATGTACTGACTGTCTTAGAGATTACAAATGAAATGGCACAACGTGGATTTAAGGTGCAACCTATTTCACTGGAAAAAAGTACAGCCTTTGAATTTATTATTGAAGGTGATACATTAATTCCGCCATTTATTGCTGTCCCGGGACTTGGTGAGAACGTAGCAAAACGTATCGTTGCAGCACGTGATGAAGGACCATTCCTATCAAAAGAAGAATTAAACAAAAAAGCTGGTGTCTCACAAAAGATTATTGATTATCTTGATGAATTGGGTAGTTTAAATGATATGCCGGATAAAGCACAGCTATCAATATTTGATTTATAATCATTTGAGTTATGCACTAATATGTGCTATCATTACATTGTTAAAGAAAATACTCTACAAGCGAAAAGAGTGGGATATCCCGCTCTTTTCTTAAGTTTTGTGAGGAGGATTATATGTCAAAGATAACTGAACGTGTGGAAGAAATTGTTGCACCTATTGTTGAATCATTAGGATTTGAGCTGGTAGATGTAGAATATGTTAAAGAAGGCCCTGATTATTATTTACGTATTGCAATTGATAAGCCAGGTGGCATCGATATCGCTGACTGTGCACTAGCGAGTGAGCATATTAGCGAAGTGATGGATAAAGAAGATCCTATAACAGAAGCTTATTTTATGGATGTTTCTTCACCTGGTGCTGAACGTCCACTTAAGAAAGAAAAAGACTACGAAAATGCTGTAGGAAATAATATTTACGTAAAACTATATGAACCGATTGCTGGCGATAAAGAGTGGATAGGTATTTTAGAACAGTTTAACGAGGATTTCATAACGATAAATGCAAAGATAAAGACACGAACGAAAACGATTGAAATTGACCGTAAAAAAATAGCAAAAATTCGTCGTGCTGTCGTTTTATAATTTGGAGGGAAACATGAATAAAAATAATGAATTATTAAATGCAATTGATTACCTTGAAAAAGAAAAATCAATTCCAAGAGAAGTTTTAATTGAAACAATAGAAGCTGCATTAATTACAGCATATAAAAAGAACTATAATTCAGCGAACAACGTCCGTGTTGAGTTAAATATGGATAACGGAGCTTATCGCGTTTATTCACGTAAAGATGTTGTTGAAGAAGTAATGAATCCACGTGATGAAGTAAGTTTAGAGATGGCTTTAGAGTCTAATCCAGCTTATGAAGTTGGCGATATTTATGAAGAAGATGTGACACCTAAAGATTTCGGTCGCGTCTCAGCACAAGCAGCGAAACAAGCGGTAATGCAACGATTACGCGACGCTGAACGTGGTATTTTATACAATGAGTTTATCGATAAAGAAGATGATATTATGACTGGTATCATTGACCGCGTTGATCATCGTTATGTGTATGTAACTTTAGGTAAAACGGAAGCGGTATTATCTGAAGCTGAACGTAGTCCGAATGAAGAATATCGTCCAACTGAACGCATAAAAGTTTATGTGAATAAAGTAGAACAAACAACTAAAGGACCTCAAATCTTTGTATCTCGTAGTCATCCAGGTTTATTAAAACGATTATTTGAACAAGAAGTTCCGGAAATTTTTGATGGCACTGTTATAGTTAAATCTGTTGCGCGTGAAGCAGGCGACCGTTCTAAGATTAGTGTGTTCTCGGAAAATCCTGATATCGATGCTGTAGGTGCATGTGTAGGTGCAAAAGGTGCACGTGTTGAAGCTGTTGTTGAAGAATTAGGTGGCGAGAAGATTGATATCGTTGAGTGGAGTGGTGATACAAAGACATTCGTTAAGAATGCTTTAAGTCCATCTCAAGTCGTTGATGTTTTAGTGGATGAAGCTAATCAATCAACGACTGTAATCGTACCAGATTATCAATTATCTCTTGCTATTGGTAAAAAAGGTCAAAATGCGCGTTTAGCTGCAAAACTGACTGGCTGGAAAATCGACATTAAATCTGAGACAGATGCAAAAGAAGCAGGCATTTATCCAGTAGAATAGGTGACATTATGAAACAAAAAAAGATACCTATGCGCAAATGTATATTAAGCAAGGAAATGAAACCGAAAAAAGAAATGATACGTGTTGTTAAGACGAAAGAAGACGAAATCTTTGTTGATTCGACAGGTAAACAAAATGGCCGTGGTGCATATGTTTCGATGGATTTAGAAGTTATAGAAGCTGCACGTAAAAAGAAGAAACTTGAGCAATTCTTTGAGAGCGATACTGAACGTCTCAATCCTATATATGATGAAATTATTCGTTTAATATATCGGGAAATGATACCGAAACGATGAATAATCAAGATAAATTATTTAATTTACTCGGTCTTGCGATGCGTGCACGCAAACTTGCCACTGGCGAAGAACTTGTCATCAATGAAGTGAGAAATAAGAAATGTAAACTTGTAATACTAGCGACTGACGCTGGACCAAATACGACAAAAACTGTTACGAATAAATGTAATTCGTTTAATGTGCCGCTCGTGCAGCACGGAACGCGTTATGAGTTAGGATATGCGATTGGTAAGGCCGAACGGGTTACAGTCGGTATCCTGGATGCTGGATTTGCAAAATCTATCCAAACGCTCATTCGTAACATCAATGAGGAGAGAACCTATGATTAAAAAGAGAATATATGAATACGCAAAAGAAGTTAAATTAAAAAGTAAAGATATCATTGATGAACTGAAAAAAATGAATATCGAAGTAACAAGCCATATGCAGGTGATTGAAGATAAAGAAATTAGTGCACTAGATAAAATCTTTAAAAAAGATCAGGTGAAAGCTGAACAGAAGGCGGAAAGTAAACCGGCAGAAAAAGTTGAGCAGAAAAAAGAACAACCGAAACAAGAGACGAAACCTGCAGCTAAACCTGCAGCTAAGCCTGCTGACAAACCAGCTAATAAGCCAGCTCAAAAACCACGTCATAACAATAATCACCGACCAGGTAGCAATAACAAACCAGGAACAGGCGGCCCAAACCGTAATAAAAAAGGTAAAGGTAAACCGAAACCAGCACCAGTCGAACCAGCACCTGTAGTTAAAGAAACACCTTCTAAGATTACTTATGAAGAAGGTATTACAGTTGGAGAACTTGCTGAAAAATTAAATAAAGATGCATCTGAAATTGTTAAACATTTATTTATGGTTGGTATTATGGCGAACATCAACCAAGGTTTAAATCAAGATGCGATTGAATTAATCTGTGATGAATATGGTGTTGAAGCTGAACTTGAAGTTGTAGTTGATGCAACAGATTTAGAAACTTATTTCGAAGATGTTGATGCAAATCCTGAAGATATTATTGAAAGACCGTCAGTTGTAACGATTATGGGTCACGTTGACCATGGTAAAACAACGTTACTTGACTCTATCCGTAACACACGTGTTACTGCTGGAGAAGCTGGTGGAATCACACAACATATTGGTGCATACCAAATTGAGAATGAAGGTAAGAAGATTACCTTCTTAGATACACCTGGACATGCTGCGTTTACAACGATGCGTGCACGTGGTGCCCAAGTAACGGATATTACAATATTAGTGGTTGCTGCAGATGATGGTGTTATGCCACAAACTGTTGAAGCGATTAACCATGCTAAAGCTGCTGAAGTGCCTATTATCGTAGCAGTTAATAAAATCGATAAACCAACAGCTAACCCAGATCGCGTAATGCAGGAATTAGGTGAACATGGATTATATCCTGAAGACTGGGGTGGAGATACAATCTTCGTGCAGTTATCAGCGATTAAAGGTGACGGAATTGATGAATTGTTAGAAATGATCTTACTTGTTTCAGAAGTAGCAGAATTAAAAGCAAATCCTAAACGTACTGCAATCGGTACAGTTATCGAAGCAGAGTTAGATAAATCACGTGGACCAGCTGCATCATTATTAGTTCAGGATGGTACACTTGAAATTGGTGATTCAATTGTTGTAGGTAACACGTTTGGGCGTGTACGTGCAATGGTTAACGATTTAGGTAAACGTATTAAGTCTGCAGGACCATCTACACCAGTTGAAATTACTGGTTTACAAGATGTGCCTTTAGCGGGCGATCGTTTTGTAGTATTCAAAGATGAAAAACGTGCACGTCGAATCGGTGAAGCACGTCAACAACAAAACATCTTAGCACAACGTCAGGAAAGTCAAAAAGTTTCATTGGATAATTTATTCGAACAAATTAAACAAGGTGAAATGAAAGACTTAAACGTAATTATTAAAGGTGATGTTCAAGGTTCAGTAGAAGCTTTAGCAGCGTCTTTAATGAAGATTGATGTAGAAGGCGTTAACGTACGTATTATTCATACAGCCGTTGGTGCAATCAATGAATCAGATGTTACTTTAGCATCAGCATCAAACGGTATCATTATCGGATTCAACGTACGTCCGGATGTAAATGCGAAACGTGCAGCTGAAGCTGAAGGTGTAGATATGCGTTTACACAGAATTATCTACAAAGTAATCGAAGAAATCGAACAAGCGATGATCGGTATGTTGGATCCTGAATATGAAGAAAAAGTAATTGGACAAGCTGAAGTACGTCAAACAATCAATATTTCTAAAGTAGGTACTGTAGCAGGTTCTTACGTAACAGAAGGTAAAATTACACGTGATTCTCAAGTGCGTATCATTCGTGACGGTATCGTTGTATATGAAGGTCAAGTTGATGCATTGAAACGTTTCAAAGATGATGTGCGTGAAGTCGCTCAAGGTTACGAATGTGGTATCACAATCGAAAACTTCAACGACGTTAAAGAAGGCGACATCTTCGAAGCATTTATTATGGAAGAGATTAAGCGTAAATAATTACTTTTTGGCACTCACAAATAATTGTGAGTGCTTTTTTTGTTTGAGAAAATTTAATTATTTTTATGCACATTTTATGAATAATATGCTGCAGAAAATCATTTTCTGTTAAAAAGTTTTGTAGAATATTAATTATTGTATTTATTTTGAATATTCTTGTATAAAAGTACGATAAAGTATACATTTTAGGCTATTTGCATGCTCAGTAATTATGTTTTATATTCATTTTGAGGTGATAACTTGTTTATAAAAACTGCAGTCAAACCACCACAGCTTGAATATTTAGAAGAAGTTCATGGGCGTATACATATGCCTGAATCTGATAGACGAAAATATTTCAATTTAAAATTGGGTTTTGAAGGTGAAAAGAAGGTTTATAATTTTCTGAATCAATTTAAGCAAGGTGTTTGTATTTGGGATATTCGACTGGATATATACGGAGAGATACAATTTGATTTCTTTGTCATAGTTAATGGTATTATTTTTATATTAGAAATAAAAAATTTTTACGGAAACTATACATATAAAGATGGCAACTTGAAAAGTGAAAGTGGTTATGTTTGTAGAGATGTATTTTCTCAGGCAAGTAATGAACGAGATAAATTTGAAGCATTTTGTTATGAACAAAACATTCATTATAAAATTATTAATGAAGTCGTATTTGTTAACGATACTTTCAAAGTGATTAATGATGTGAAAGATATTAAATTCAATAATATGTCTGCTATTGAAAATCTAGCTAAATATATGTGTAGTTTCAATATTACCGATGAGGACATTGCGATTGGTGAATTGCTTGTTAAACATCATATTGAGCAATCGAAAAATGAACAGTAATATTTTTATCCTTATGACAAAATGACTCGTGGGTTAAAGTGCCCAGAATGTCATAGATTTCTGGAAGTGAATCGCACTGTGAAGAAAAAAGTAAAATGCAGATGTGGGCATGTAATGGCTAAATCTGAAGCTATACTAGAATCATTTAGAAAAATCGAAATGTTGAAAAGGGATAGTGTCAGTGTAAGTGAAGTAGGTGAGTGGGTTGACTGTAATCCATCAGGCATTCGAAAATTATTAGGAGAAAATTTTATTAAAATAGGTACAAATAAGAACAGGAAATATAAAACTATTAAATAATAAGTCAGATGCTAGCGACAAACCAGAAATATCGCTAGCAACTGGCAAAATAATGATGGAAATGTGAAGATGCTAGCGACAAACCAGTGTTATCGCCAGCAACCTGTAATATAATGATGGAATTGTATAGATGCTAGCGACAAACCAGAAATATCGCTAGCACCTCAGTGCCCCACTTTCCTTCTAACCACCCCTTCAATTGACATCAACTCGCTACCCACGTATAATTGACACTATTCAATAGATACAAATGAGGTGAAAATATATGAGTTTAAGAAGTGAACGTGTTGGTCAACAAATGAAGAAAGAAATCAGTGAGATCATCAACCAGAAAATCAAAAATCCTAATGTTGGATTCGTTACAGTTACTGAAGTAGAGGTTACTGGCGATTTATCAATTGCTACTGTGTATGTAACAGTTCTTGGTGAAGAGCGTGAGCGCAAAAAATCTCTGGAAGCTTTAGAAAAATCTAAAGGTTTCATTAAATCAGAGATTGCACATCGTATGGACTTACGTATCGTACCTGAACTAAAATTCCAGTACGACGAGTCAATCGATTACGGTAACAAAATCGAGCGTATGTTAGCTGATTTAAATAAAGGACATTAGACCAAACACACTTTTTCATGTAAACTATTCTAGAGTTTACTGAAAGGGTGTTTTTTTATGGATGGTATTATAGCAATTAATAAACCGCGTGGTATGACAAGTCACGATGTGGTGTTCAAACTACGTAAAATTTTAAAGACAAAAAAAGTTGGACATACAGGTACACTGGATCCTGAAGTAAATGGAGTGTTACCGATTTGTATTGGGCGTGCGACAAGAGTCAGTGATTATATGATGGATTCAGGTAAAACTTACATCGCTGAAATCACACTCGGTACACAGACGTCGACTGAAGATCAGACAGGTGAGGTTATCGCCACTAATATAATAGAAGAAAATCAATTTTCTACAACCCAGATCGACGCTGTACTTTGGCAACTAACTGGTGAAATTGAACAGACACCACCGATGTATAGTGCTGTAAAAGTCAATGGTCGTAAGCTGTATGAATATGCCCGTGAAGGTAAAGTGATTGAGAGACCATCAAGAAAAGTAAAAATCAGCAACATCACGCGTACGACAGAACTAACGTACCATGATGATCAAGTTACATTTGAAATTATCGTGAAATGTGGAAAAGGTACTTATATTAGAACACTAGCAACACAAATTGCGGAAGCACTACAAACAGTAGGTCATATGTCTAAACTTACGCGTACTGAAAGTGGTGGATTTACGCTTGAACAAAGTTATACTTTAGAAGTACTACAAGAGATGCCACTTGAATCCATCAAGTCACTTCTACATCCATTGGAAAAGGGGTTAATGCATCTTCCGCATCATGAAGTAGACGCACAAACTGCACAACGTATTATGTGGGGACAAAAATTAAAAGATATCACACCGCCGCTTACTGAAGAAACTGTAATGACACATAATGAAAAGGCGCTAGCAATCTATATGCCACATCCGGAATATTCAAATGTAATAAAAGCACGTAAAGTTTTTACAGATTGAGCAATACACGCACGAACGAATACAAAAAATGCTACACTAAAGAAAAACAAATTCAGAGGTATATGATGATAACAATAGAAATGAACCACCCAATAGAATCGCATTATAATCATCCGGAATTAGCTTTAGCTATCGGTTTTTTTGATGGCTTACATTTAGGGCATCAATCAGTGATCAATGAAATGATAAAAATTGCAGAGCAAAAAGGCTTAAAAAAAGCAGTCATGACATTTGATCCACATCCATCCGTGGTACTGAATCCAGAAAAAAAGCGTACTGATTATTTAACGCCATTACAGGAAAAGAAAAATATTTTAGAGAAAATGGGTATCGATTATTTATTTATCGTACCGTTTACTTCGTCATTTGCAAAAATGGAAGAACGTACCTTTATTCAGGATTATTTTACACGTAATAAAGTGAAACATGTTATTGCAGGCTTTGACTTTACTTATGGAAAATTCGGTAAAGGTAATATGCTTAAACTTGATGCAGACAAAGACGGCTTTGAAGTGACTGCTGTACCGAAACTTGCAATTGACAACGAAAAAATTTCAACTACACAAATTCGTGAAGATTTACAAACAGGGGACATCAAACATGCCAATGCACAACTTGGTCGAGTATATAAAATTACTGGTCTGGTCGTTCAGGGAGAGAAACGTGGACGCACAATTGGATTCCCAACTGCAAACGTTATGCCAAATGAAGAATTTGTACTTCCAAGACTAGGGGTATACGCAGTTACTTTAAAACGTGAATCAACAGGAATAACATATCAGGGTGTTTGTAATATTGGTGTTAAACCTACATTTCACGATCCTGAAAAATCCCAAGTTTCGATTGAAGTGAACATCTTTGATTTCAATGAATCTATTTATGGTGAACGCGTCGAAGTAGAATGGCATGACTTTATTCGTCCTGAGCAAAAGTTCGATGGTATTGATGCATTAATCAACCAAATCAATCAGGACAAACAAACCGCAATTGAAATATTAGCAAATTTATAACTTGAAACTTTTTTGAAACATGATATACTTATCAAGTACCTTTCCTTGGTATTGAGACGCTCCGACTCATACTCGGGTTATGGTGTAAATTAAATTATAGGAGGCTACTAATAATGGCTATTACTCAAGAACGCAAAAATGAAATCATCGCACAATACCGTGTACACGAAACTGATACTGGATCTCCAGAAGTGCAAATCGCAGTTTTAACTGCTGAAATCAATGCTTTAAACGAGCATTTACGTACGCACAAAAAAGATCACCATTCTCGTCGTGGATTATTAAAAATGGTAGGTCGTCGTAAAAACTTATTAACTTATTTACGTGAAAACGATGTTCAACGTTACCGTGAATTAATTAAATCATTAGGTTTACGTCGTTAATTTTTAACGCAAAGAGCACAAATGAATTTGTGTTCTTTTTTTTATGCAATTTGTGACAATATAACCACTGTCGTGGTATGATTAAAGATATATGCTAAGAGCTAAGAGAGGAAGATATGAATGTCTCAAGAGAAAAAAGTATTTACAACGGAATGGGCTGGCCGTCCATTAACAATCGAAACAGGTCAACTTGCAAAACAAGCGAATGGTGCAGTACTTGTGCGCTATGGTGATACAGTCGTATTATCAACTGCAACTGCAAGTAAAGAACCGAGAGATGTGGATTTCTTCCCATTAATGGTAAATTATGAAGAAAAATTATACGCTGCAGGAAAAATTCCAGGAGGCTTTAATAAACGAGAAGGTCGTCCTGGTGAAGATGCAACTTTAACATCTCGTCTAATTGATAGACCGATTCGTCCTTTATTCCCAAAAGGTTACAGAAACGATGTTCAGGTTATTTCAATTGTAATGAGTGTTGATCCGAACAACTCACCAGAAATGGCAGCAATGATTGGGTCTTCTATGGCACTTTCAGTTTCTGATATTCCTTTTGATGGACCGATTGCTGGCGTAAACGTTGGTTTAATTGATAATAAATTTATTATTAATCCGAATGTAGAAGCGCGCGAACAATCAATTTTGGACTTACAAGTTGCTGGAAATTTTGATGCGGTGAACATGGTAGAAGCAGGTGCTAAAGAAGTAACCGAAGAAAAAATGTTAGAAGCTATTATGTTTGGACATGATGAAATTAAAAAGTTAGTGACTTTCCAAAAAGAAATTATCGCTGAACTGAATCCAGTGAAAAAAGAATTTGTTCCTGTTGAAACTAATACTGAAGTTGAAGAAGCTGTAACAAAGCAAGCTGAAGCATTAAATTTAGCTGCAGCAATTCAAACACAGGAAAAGCAAGCGCGTGAAGAACGTATTACTGCGATTAAAGTACAAATTGTTGAAAACTTCCAGGAACAAGGGGAAGAAGCTATCGCAATCGTTAATAAAACATTTGATGCTTTAGTTAAAGCTGAAGTGCGTCGCCAAATTACAGAAGATAAAGTACGTCCAGATGGTCGTCGTCCTGATGAAATCAGACCATTATCTTCTGAAGTAGGTCTGTTACCTCGAGCACACGGTTCTGGTTTATTTACACGTGGTCAAACACAAGCGTTCTCTATTGCAACTTTAGGTGCATTGGGTGAACATCAAATTATTGATGGTCTTGGTGTAGAGGAAGAAAAACGCTATATGCATCATTATAATTTCCCGAACTTCTCAGTTGGTGAAACAGGTCCAGTGCGTGCACCTGGACGTCGTGAAATAGGTCATGGTGCTTTAGGTGAACGTGCTTTATTACAGGTAATTCCTGATGAGAAGGAGTTCCCATACACAATCCGTGTTGTTTCAGAAGTATTAGAATCAAACGGTTCAAGTTCTCAAGCCTCAATCTGTGGATCTACTTTAGCGTTAATGGATGCTGGTGTTCCTATTAAAGCACCAGTAGCTGGTATTGCTATGGGACTAGTAAAAAAAGATGAACATTATACCATTTTATCTGATATTCAAGGTATGGAAGATGCATTAGGAGATATGGACTTTAAGGTGGCAGGTACATCCAAAGGTATTACTGCAATCCAGATGGATATTAAAATTGATGGATTATCAGAAGACATTTTACGTGAAGCTTTAGAACAAGCACGTATCGGTCGTCTGCATATTATGGAACACATGTTATCTACAATCAGTGAACCAAGCGCTTCACTGAGCCCATATGCGCCGAAAATTAAAATCATTCATATCAATCCAGATAAAATCAGAGATGTCATTGGACCAGGTGGTAAGAAAATCAATGAAATCATTGATGCAACTGGTGTTAAATTAGATATCGAACAAGACGGTACTGTATTTATCGGCTCAAGTGATGAGGAAATGATCGCTAAAGCGCAGGAATTAATTGAAAATATCGTGCGTGAAGCTAAAGTTGGTGAAATTTATATGTCAACAGTGAAACGTATTGAGAAGTTCGGTGCATTCGTTGAAATCTTCCCAGGTAAAGATGCACTTGTTCATATTTCACAACTTGCAAAAGAACGTGTCAATAAAGTTGAAGATGTGATTAAGATGGGAGATCAGTTCTTAGTAAAAGTAACTGAAATAGATAAACAAGGTCGTGTGAACGCATCTCGTAAAGTTTTACTTGAAGAAGAAACTAAAAAAGAAGAAAAATAAGCAATTATGAGACTACCGCTTTTGCGTTAGTCTCATATTTTTAGAAATTGAGGGTTATATTTGGAACAAAAAATATTAGAAAATCAATTGAAAGTAGTACATCATAATACTTCGATGCAAATTGTCCATATTGCTATGTATATTAAGGTGGGTACAGCTGACGAGACGAATTATCCAAATGGTATCGCGCATTTCATAGAACATATGCTATTTAAAGGTACAGAACGTTATCCTTTTAAATTGTTAGCTGAATCGATTGATGCAATTGGTGGTGAGGTTAATGCCTATACTACGAAAACATATACTTGCTATTCTATTAAAACGTTAAAACGTTTTGAACAAAAAGCGATTGATATATTAAAGGAAATGTTGTTTTATGCAACATTTGATGAAGAAGAACTTGAAAAAGAACGTCTTGTCATCCTTGAAGAAATAAAAATGATTGAAGATGATGATGAAGAAAATGCATTTGAACGTTTTGAGACAATTTTATATAAAGATACACCTTATAATACGCCAATCTTAGGAACTGAAACATCTGTAAAAGCAATCACGCAAGATGACTTGAAACGTTTCTATCAAGCTTTCTACCAGCCAGATAACATGATCATGTCATATGTAGGAAACGATGTTGAATATATATATGAAGTCTTTCAAATTGAAGGTAAACCGACTACTGAACAAAAACGCCAGACATTTAATATGAATCCTTGCACATTGACGCATTATAAAGCTGGTCTGGAACAAGCCCATGTCATATTAGCCCATCCGGCTGTTGGGTATCGTGATGAAGCTCAACCCGTGTTTGAAATTATCAATAATTTATATGGTGGATCAATGACAAGTATGCTGTTTAGAAAGCTACGAGAAGAAGAGGGACTATGCTATAGTTTATATTCTTCAGTAGATAGTTATTACTCAGGTGGCGTACTTTACACCTATTTTGCGACGGATAATGATAACGTACAGAAATGTATATCGATTATTGATGAAATACATGCAACACTTGTTAACGGTATTGATCAGGAACTTTTAGATAAGACCAAACAATATTTAATTACTAATCTGCATATGAATCTTGATTATGATGGTGCAATTTTAGAACATATGGGAAAAAGTATGTTACTCTATGACAAAATCATCGATATCGCTGTGATTGAAGCACAAATCAATGCAGTAACATTAGAACAGGTAAACAAGACACTGCAAATATTTAAATATACGAATGCGTCATATCAATTACTACCGCAATAATTGGCAAGTAATAAATTTAACGGTATAATAAAAATGTAAACGTATACAAGGAGATGAAAAGTAATGGTATTTGACAAAATTCAAGTGAATGGTCAGGAATTTCAAACAGATGGTCGATTTTCAGTAGATGAAGAATTATTAAAAATCTCAACTGCGAATGGTGATGTCGGTTTATTATTCAAACAAATTGAAGCTACAAGTGAGCCTGTAGAAGTGGTTCTTTTCAAAGGTGAAACAGACCGTTACCATTCAAAAGATTTAAAGTTGACACACTACACAGTAGCTGGTGGAGATTTTAAGATGGAATTACAAAAATAATTAATTGCGAACAGAATATTCTGTTCGCT
>CAACWL010000424.1_pt1 | contig 17713 bp, 13 predicted proteins | sample 2275641 | NCBI WGS metagenome assembly CAACWL01 (sample SAMEA5312462, study PRJEB27640) | indoor metagenome | biome: indoor environment; feature: uncontrolled; material: polymer tiles stone | place: Germany | collected 2014-07-07 | reverse complement strand
TATTTTCTTTGCTACAATATAGAACATAAATTCAGTAAGGAGTGTATATATATGTATCAGCACGATTCTTTATTACTCGCACCAGGTCCTACCACTGTTCCAAGGGAGATTTTAGAAAGAATGAATCTACCTATGACAGGGCATAGAACGAAAGAATTTAGTCAAATCATTCATCAAGCATCAAGAGATTTACAAATAATTTTTGGGGCCAAGCACCCTGTAGCTATTCTTACTTCGTCAGGTACGAGTGCTTTAGAAGCAGCTATGGTTAATACAGTTAATCCAGAAGATGATATTGTCATTATCGTTTCAGGCGCTTTTGGCGATAGATTCAGAAAAATAGCTTCTTCTTATCCTTTCAATGCACATATTTTTGAAGTTGAATGGGGAAAAGGTGTCGATTTAGAAGAATTTGAAACATATTTAAACTCACTTAATGTGGATATTAAAGCGGTATTTACACAATTCTGTGAAACTTCAACTTCTGTAAAGCACCCTATTCATGAATTAGGAAAATTAGTAAAAACATTTAATCCTAATACATATTTTGTAGTAGATGGTGTAAGTATTATCGGCGCAGTTCAAGTAGACATGGAAAAAGATCATATCGACGTACTCGTTTCAGGTAGTCAAAAAGCAATTATGTTACCTCCTGGAGCTGCTTTTGTAGCGTATAACGATAGAGCAATTGAACGTTTTAAAGAAGTGACGACTTCAAGATTTTATTTAGATTTAAATAAATACATAACTTCTTTAAATGATGATTCAACACCTTTCACACCAGCTGTATCTCTTATAAGAGGTGTTCAAGCTTATTGTGATTTAATTAGCGAAGAAAAATTTGAAAACACAATTAAAAGACATGAAGTTTGTAAAACAGCAGTAAGAGAAAGTTTAAAAGCTTTAGATATGGAATTATTAGTTGAAGATCAATTTGCTTCTCCAACAGTAACTGCTTTTGTACCAAACAAAAATGAAGTTAAACAAATTAAAGACGAATTACTTAGTAGATTCAACATAACAATCGCAGGTGGTCAACAACATTTAAAAGGTACAATTTTAAGAGTTGGTCATATGGGTAAAGTTTCTCCAAATGATATGCTGCAATTTATAAGTGCATTAGAAGTGATACTTACAGAAATACGTGAAGAATCAGTACTCGGTAAAGGTGTTACAAAATTCCAGGAGGTAGTTAATCAATATGTTTAAAGTAATCGTAGTAGATCCAATATCAGAAGAAGGTTTAAAAAGTTTAACAGACCATGAACAATTCGAAGTAGATATCAATACCGGTCTAAGTGAATCAGAACTTATTAACATTATAGGTGACTATGATGCTTTAATCGTAAGAAGCCAAACGCAAATAACACCACCTATTTTAGATGCAGCGAAGAATTTACGCGTTGTAGCAAGAGCTGGTGTTGGTGTTGATAATATCGACATCGACCACGCTACTAAACAAGGTATTTTAGTTATTAATGCTCCTGATGGAAACACAATATCAGCTACTGAACATTCAATGGCAATGATTCTATCAATGGCTCGTAACATTCCAGAAGCACACCGCTCTTTACAAGAAGGCAATTGGGATAGAAAAAAATATCGCGGAACTGAATTATACAAAAAAACACTTGGTGTAATCGGTGCAGGTAGAATCGGACTTGGCGTTGCTAAGCGCGCTCAAAGTTTCGGTATGAACATCCTTGCATTTGATCCATATTTATCAAGTGATGATGCGAAAAGATTAGATATTACGAGAGCAACAGTTGAAGAAATAGCTGAACAAGCTGATTTCATAACTGTTCATACCCCTCTTACACCTAAAACAAAAGGTCTTGTAAATGAAGATTTCTTCAATATTGCTAAACCAAACTTACAAATCATCAACGTTGCTAGAGGTGGTATCATCGATGAAGATGCACTGATTAAAGCACTTGATGAAGGTAAAATAGCAAAAGCAGCACTTGATGTATTTACTGAAGAACCAGCAAATAATACACCTTTAACACAACATGAGAAAATTATTGTAACACCACATTTAGGTGCTTCTACTATCGAAGCTCAAGAAAAAGTTGCTGTATCTGTTGCTAATGAAATTATAGATATTTTTGAAAACAACAACGTTTTTCACGCAGTTAATGCTCCGCAAATGACAGGTGAAGTTGAAGAAGAATTAAGACCTTTCGTTGAATTAAGTAGAACTACCGGTGAAGTTGGTATTCAACTATTCGAAAAAGGACCACGAGAATTAAAAATTAAATATCATGGTGAAATAGCATTGGATGATACGAGTTTAATTACAAGACAACTTGTAATGGGCGTCTTAAAACAAGATTTAGGCGATCACGTTAACTTGATCAATGCACTTGTACTTCTGAATGAACAAGGTGTAACTTACCAAATTGAAAAAAATAGTAAAAAACACGGATTCAGTAACTATATTGAATTAGAATTAGTGAATAAAGATCATTCTATAAAAATCGGTTCTACTGTATTAAATGGATATGGTCCGAGAATTGTCCGTATCAATGATTATCCTGTAGACTTTAAACCAGAAAAACATATGTTATTAATACATCATAACGACCGTCCAGGTATCGTAGGTAAAATGGGACAAATCTTAGGAGAACATGGTATTAATATCGCTTCTATGCATTTAGGAAGACATTCTATAGGCGGAGAAGCATTGATGATATTATCAATCGATGATGAAGCTTCAGACGAAACAATCGCTGATTTATTTGCGATAGATGGATTCCAAAGTATTAAAAAAGTAGAACTTAATAATTCATTGTAATTCAAACAAAATATCTCTTCATTAGGTTATAGTCTAGCGAAGAGATATTTTTATTAGGTTAAAATCTTGCGATTTTGAAAGTGCATGCTTGCCTAAAGAAATATTATATATCATAAAAAGAGCGTAAATTCTTAAAAGAATAAGAATTTACGCTCTTTTACATTAATCTAGCTTATTATAATAATACGCTTCTAATATCTAATACATTATCTACAATATGTTCAGCATCATTTGCTTCCAATTCTGCTTTAGCTGCTTGGCCTTTTAAGCCTGTTAATGTACCTATAAATGTAGCGCCAGTCTTTTTAGCACTTAATAAATCTGCTAATGAATCACCAACAATATATATGTCTTCATTTTCAAAGATATTTTCTTGGTTCTCTATATACGTTAAGTACTTGTCTGCATTGTTACCACTATTTGCAATAAGGTAACTAAATGGATTAGGTTTACCTAATGGTTTAAGTTCTGGGTATGTTGTTTCAGCTTCTAACACTTCTGAAGCAGTACCGATATGGAACTCGTCAAATTGCTTTAACCACCCTATTGTTTCGAATGGTACTAATGTTTCTGTTCTAGGTCTTCCAGTAGCTATCCCTATTTGATAACCAGCTTGTTTTAAATCTTCAAGTAGTTGTGTAACTGCGTCTATATCTGCCAACACGACTTCTTCTTTAATATAACCGTTTTTGTATGTTGTTCTAGGTGTCTTATGCTCAACTTCTTTGTACAATTCAGTACCTAAATACCACTCTTGATATACTTCTTGAGCAATATCCCAGAATTTACTTTTAAGTTCAAAAATTGAAGCATCTTTTACATTTAATTGATCTTTTGCATAAGCGATCAAATCTTGATAAATATTTTCTTTACCTGATGTTGCTTTAGATAAAAATTGAAGTGGTGTTTCAAAATCAATTTGTGCTCCTTCTAAATCTTTTGCGAAGCTTTGTAATGTTTCTTCATTAAAATTGTCATGACTCAAATCTAAATTTGTAACATTTTCTTTTTTTAACAATTCAATTAAGTGTGTGCTAATAACAATGAAAAGCATATCCCAATTTGAATTTAAGCCTAATGATTTAAGTTGATTTAAAATTTTATCATCAATAAATATATCTTTTCTTATTTGCTCGATATCATTTTCTTTTAAATCATTTAAGTGGATAGACCCTTTTAAATTTAAAAATGATTCACTATGTAACAACTCATAAACTGTTAATGCTGATACATCAAAACATCTTTCTTCACTCAAAAACACACCATCTACATCAAATAATACTTGTTTCATAATATGCCTCCATTTTTTGAACATTCTGATTATAATTTTAGCATAGTTTCTCAATGAAAACAGTAGAATTATAGCAACTCTGCAATGTAAACGCTTTATATATATTTACGCTCTAAAAAGAAAAAAAAGCTCATACACTTCAGAAAGTATACGAGCTTTTTCCCTATATTATTTTAATGATTTTTGCTGCGCTTTACTTGCTATATATGTAACTTCTTTTTGTAATGTATTCGTTCTTTCTTCTAATAACTCCATTACTTTTGCAATCTTTTCGCTTTTCTTTAAATCACTTGAAAAAGTACTTGGATCAATCGGATCTCCGAATTTTATAAATGATTTTTGTCTAAAGCCAAACATTGATTTCACTTGACTAGGACCTTCAAAAGCTGCAGGTACAATCGGTTTATTGCTTAATACTGCTATTGTTGCTGCACCTCTTTTTAATGGTGCTCCTCCTGCTTCAGCTCTATGACCTGAAGGGAAAATACCAACACTTTTACCTTTGTTAAGTAGTTTCACTGGAATTTTTAATGTACTTGGTCCAGGCTTTTCTCTATCTACAGGAAAAGCATTTACAGAATGAAAGAACTTATTTGACCAGTCTTTAGAAAATAATTCTTTTTTAGCCATATAATTAATTTCAGTTGGATACAAACTTAACGCTAACATGATGACTTCGACATAACCTGTATGTGTACAAGTTACGATATACGGTTCATCTGGAACCTTCTCTTTATTGATTGTTATAACTTGTTTACCAAACTTTTGGAAAACAATATGTAAAACAGTACTAGCAAATTTATACATTTATTGACCACTCTCTTCTTAATGATATTCATATTTTATCACTCTACTACTATAGTCTCAAGTTTTCATACAAAATATTGTAACAATTAAAAAACATCATATCATTGGCAATTTAATGCAATATCTATAATAATTATTTTATGGACAATGTTTAAGGAGGCATGTAAATGGATCAGAATCATAATGGAGATAACCAAAATCCAAAATTAAATCAAACAACTTCTAATGATTATTATTATAAGAAGAAAAATAAGATTCCTTGGTACCAAAGTTGTCTTATACCATTTTTATCAGGAATTGTCGGTGCCGTTTTAATACTTGCTTTATATATCGGCGGTACTAAAATTATGGATGTCGTCAATAATTACAATGACGAAGCAAAAATAACGAAAGCTCCAGCGAATGAAAAAGGCGGTAATATTAAAGATAATAAATCGAGTAATAAATCCGTATCCAAAATGATTGAGGAAGTATCTCCGTCGATTGTTGGTGTGATTAACAAGCAAAAAGCAAGTGGATTAGAATCATTCTTCGGAGGTAAAAGTTCAGGTGAATCTGGCGATTCTCAAGAAACAGGTACTGGTACTGGTGTCATTTATCAATCTGATAAAAACAGTGCTTATATCGTTACGAACAACCACGTTATAGAAGGTGCAAACGAAATTGAAGTACGACTTCACAATGATAAATCCGTTAAAGCTAAACTTGTAGGTACTGATGTCATGACAGATTTAGCTGTTTTAAAAATAGAAGGAAACTATAACATTAAACCACTTAAATTCGCAGATTCTTCTAAAGTAAAAGCTGGCGAAACAGTGTTTGCTTTAGGTAATCCATTAGGCTTAGAATTTGCTAACAGTGTTACACAAGGTATCATTTCATCTGAAGAACGTACAATGAACGTACAAACTTCTGAAGGTATTACTGAAGCAACTGTTATACAAACAGATGCAGCCATCAACCCTGGTAACTCTGGCGGTGCATTAATTGATTTAAATGGTAACTTAATTGGTATTAACTCAATGAAAATATCTCGCTCTGATGTAGAAGGTATCGGTTTTGCAATACCTAGTAATGAAGTAGACAATATCATTAAAGACATAATGGATGATGGTAAAGTGACAAGACCTTATATTGGTATAAGTATGATTTCTATTAATGATATTCCAAGCCAATACAAAAAAGAATTAAAATTAACAACCGATAAAGGTGTATACATTTCGGAAGTTGATGAAAAGGCAAATAACGGTCTTAAAAAAGATGATGTTATTATTGAAGTAGACGGGCATAATGTTTCAGATGTGTCAGATATCAAAAATTATATATATAAAGAGAAGAAACCTGGAGCTAAAATCACAATTAAATATATAAGAAATGGTAAAGAACATAATACAAATATAACTTTAAAAGAACAAAATTAAATATATACCTAATATTTCAGAACGTAAAAAGATCTCTTCTAGGCTATAACCTAATGAAGAGATCTTTTATTTTGAGATTGGATAATGATGACCTAAACTCATTTATAGCTTGCTAGAATCCTCTACCGGCTCCGCCGCCAGAGAATCCACCGCCACCACCGAAGCCACCACCTCCGGAGAATCCACCACCAGAACTACCTGATGATCCTCCAAATATAAATGGTCCTGCCATTCCACGTCTTGTTCCTCTTCCACTACCACCACGAGGCGGTTTTCCGCCTCCATTTTTCAAGTATATAATGAAGAACACAATGATGAATAATATGAAGAATACAAATGGAATTTTACCTAAACCACTACTTTGAGGTTCATCTTCAGTAAATTCTTTACCGTCATAACCATAACTTTTAGCAATTTCATCCCAAACAGCATCATATAATTTCGTTAATCCTTGACTATAATAAGCTTTCGCTTTTTTTGCATCGTTTGTTCTAGAAGCTTTTTCTTGATAAGGCATAAAGTTAGTATCAATTAATTCACCGACTTTAGCATCACTAAGAACACCTTCTAAACCATCTCCAACTGCAATATCGATGCCTCTATTGTTATATTCATTACCGTTGTCCATATTCAAAAGTATCACGATACCTCTGTTATGTTTTTGGTCACCAACTTTGTAATGTCTACCCGCTTCTAAAGCATAATCTTGTCTAGGTGTTTGCCCGATAGATTTCATTGTCATTAACAAAATATCTGCATCCGTACCACCTTGCAATTTTTGACCCTTTTTGCTGATTTTATCTTTATCCTTATCATTAATTAAATGCGCATGATCTTGGACAAAAACAGGTTGTTCTAACTTAGGAAACTTGTCATCTGCTGCTTGTACAATTGAGCTTAGTGAAAAAAAGCTTATGATAAGCAATACGCAAAATCGTTTAAACATTGACTTCATTAAGATTCATCTCCGCCAAAGTCTACCTTAGGGGCATCTTTAGCTTCACCTTTAGCTTGGAAATATTCTTTTTTATCAAAATTAAACAATCCTGCAACGATACTAGATGGGAATCTACGAGTAGCTTGATTATATTCATTGATTGATTCATTATAATCTTTTCTAGCTACTGCAATTCTATTTTCAGTTCCAGCTAGTTCGTCTCTTAAACCAGTAAATTGCTTATCTGCTTTTAAATCAGGGTAATTTTCACTAATCGCAATTAAACGACTTAACGCACTATTCACTTCATCATTAGCTTGTGCTTTATCTTCTGGTGAGTTCGCTCCAGCTAATTTACTACGTGCATCAGATACGTCTTTAAACACTTTCTCTTCGTGTTTAGTATAACCTTTAACAGTATCAACTAAATTAGGTATTAAATCGACACGTCTTTGCAATTGGTTATCAATATTAGATAAAGATTTATCTGCTTCTTCTTCTAAACCTACCAATCTATTATATGGTCCGATCATTATCAAACCTACAATTACGATTACTGCTACTACAGCAATAATGGGTCCTAAATATTTTTTCATTTTAATTTTCTCCCTTTCTCTATAAATATATCTATTTAATTATACAATAAATACCATACCTAATACAGGTCAATGAATAAAAGAAAGCGTTTAGGACATAAATCCTAACTTAAAATAAAACACCTAATCCGTTGGAATTATTTTCGGATTGGGTGTTTTTATATTTCTGATTTTGTAAAGTGCTGACGCCCGGGGGAATAGTATGAGAGAGACTACAGGCTCGAACCATACCCCCAGGCAAGCATGCACTTTACAAAATCATGATAGTTTAGGACATTTATGTCCTAGACTCTTTAATCTCAAATTAACTAAATTTAACCATCGTATATTTCTTCTTACCTCTTCTTACAATTGTAAACTCATCTTCAATTTTATCTTCACTTGTTATTTCATGATTAACATCTTGTATACGTTCACCATTAATATAAATAGCACCATTATTAATATCTTCACGAGCTTGTCGTTTAGAAGACGATATGCCAGCTTCAATGATGAAATCAACAAATTGTACTGTTTCTGGACTTACTTGAACTGTTGGTACATCTTTGAAACCTTCTTCTATTTCAGCTTTTGTTAATGATTTAATATCACCTTTAAATAGCGCATCAGTAATTCTTTTCGCCTCTTCTACTGCTTCACTACCGTGTATGAATCCAACCATTTCTTCAGCTAATACTTTTTGTGCTTCTCTTAAATGTGGTGCTTCTTCAACTGTTTTTTCTAATCTATCAATTTCTTCTCGATCTAAAAATGTAAAGTATTTTAAGTATTTCACAACATCTGCGTCTTGAGCGTTAATCCAGAATTGGTATAACTCATAAGCTGAAGTTTTACTTCTATCTAACCAAATTGTACCTGATTCCGACTTACCGAATTTTTTCCCATCCGCTTTTGTCACTAATGGAATTGTAAAACCGTATGCTTCAGTATCTCCATACATTCTTCTCATTAATTCTAATCCTGTTGTGATGTTGCCCCATTGATCAGAGCCACCGATTTGCATTTTACAATTATAGTTTTGATTTAAGTAACCGAAATCAATCGCTTGTAAAATCATATACGTAAATTCAGTGTATGAAATACCCATTTCTAATCTTGACTTTACCGAATCTTTAGCTAGCATGTAATTTACGCCAACATGTTTAGCATAATCTCTTAAGAATGAAATTAAATCAATTTCTTTTAACCAATCTTTATTGTTTACTAATATCGCAGAATCTTCACCTTCAAAATCAAATATTTTATGCATTTGATTCATAATTCCACGTACATTCTCTTCAACTTGTTCATCAGTTTGTAATTGTCTCTCTTCTGATCGACCAGAAGGATCACCAATCATACCAGTACCGCCACCCACTAATACAATAGGTGTATGTCCATGATTTTGAAATCTTCTTAAAGTTAAATATGGTAGTAAATGCCCTATATGCAAACTATCTGCAGTTGGATCTGCTCCACAATATATTTTGACAGACTCTTTGTTTAATAATTCTTCAATTCCGCTTTCATCTGTTTGTTGATAAATTAGACCTCTCCATTTTAAATCTTCTAAAAGTGCGTTTGCCATTATTAAGTCCTCCTCATAAAATATAATATAAAAAAGCACCCTTACAATAAAATGTAAGGGTGCTTGAGTACACGGTACCACCATACTTATAATGTATAATACATTATCGCTTATTAATGTTACGTACATTAAAACGTTGAACTTTTTTTGAAAGGTGTATTCACCGTTATCGCTTTATCAGTTCCCAGCACCACTGACTCTCTTTAAAAGAATATAACAATTACTTCTCCTTTAGTTCATTACCTTATGTAATTAATTACAAAGTATATACGTTACTTTTTTAAAAGTCAACACTATGTATATATGTTATAATAATAATGATTAGATTGGAGGTAAAAATTTGAGTTCAAATCAGTCTAAAAACAAATTCAAAGATCAATTTAATCGTTCAAGTAAGAAATATAAAGATACTTTTAAAGAAACAAAATGGTCTCCAAAGTTAATATTCCATACGACTTACAATGTTATAAGCAATTTATTTTTCATCATCGCATTTATAAGTTGTCTATTGTTAGCATTAGGATTGGGTATTGGTGGCGGATACTTTGCAGGACTTGTCAAAGATGAAAAAGTGATGTCAAAGAAAGAAATTAAGCAACAACTTTATTCAATGACCGAAAGTACATCTGTTTATTTTGGTTCTGGAGAGTCACTTGGTCGATTAAAAAGTGATGTCCAAAGGGATGTTATTAAAGGAAATGAAATAAGTGACAACGTTAAAAACGCCCTTATTTCAACAGAAGATGAAGATTTTTATAACCATAACGGTATTGTACCTAAAGCTTTTTTAAGAGCTTCAGTTCAAGAAGTTTTGGGTAGTGCTAATTCTTCAGGTGGTAGTACGTTAACGCAACAACTTGTTAAGAATCAACTTTTAACGAATGAAACATCATTTGAACGTAAAGCTAAAGAAATGTTGCTTTCAATGAATGTTGAGAAGAATTTATCAAAAGATGAAATTATTGATAGTTATTTAAACGTTGTTTCATTTGGCCGTAATTCTAATGGTTCGAATATAGCAGGTATTGAATCTGCAGCTCAAGGTGTATTTGGTAAGTCAGCTAAAAATTTAAACATAGCGCAATCTGCATATCTAGCAGGATTACCACAGAATCCATATACTTACACACCTTTCTTACCAAATGGTGATTTAAAAGATGATGAATCTTTACAATACGGTATAAACCGACAACACTATGTACTTAAAAGAATGTATCAAGAAGAAAAAATCACTAAAAAAGAATACGATGAAGCTTTAAAATTCGACATCAAAAAAGCTTTTGTTGATAAAGTTGAAGAACCGAATCAAAAATATCCGTTCTTAACTGAAGAAGTGGAAAGTCGTACAATTGATATACTTAAGTATCATTTAGCTAAAAAGGACAACATCTCTAAAAAAGAATTAGATCAAACACCTGTCCTTATGACAAAATATACCGAAAAAGCAAATACAGCTATGCGTAATGAAGGTTACCGTGTCGATACAACAATTGAAAAAGATATGTATGACAAACTTCAAGACGTCAAAAACAATTCGGGAAGATATTCATGGGATAGAGAAGCAGATTATACTAATAGTGAAGGTAAAAAAGCTTCTAAAGAATTCCAACATGAAGTTGGTGCCCTTCTGAAAGAAAATCAATCTGGTAAAATATTAGCATTTGTTGGTGGTAGAGATTATGAAAAATCACAAATCAATCATGCTACTAGAGCTAAACGTTCACCAGGTTCAACGATGAAACCATTATTAACTTATGCACCTGCATTTGAAAATGGGTTAATCACACCAAATACTGCACTATTGGACAAAAAATTCGATTATCTAGGGTATTCACCTGATAACTACGATAGAAGAGAATTCGGTCCAGTAACAGTAGACTATGCATTAAGAAATTCATTGAACTTAAGTACATTGAGGTTATATAGTAACGTACAAGACTATAAACCTTGGGAAAACTTAAATAAAATGGGTATGACAGTACCTGAAGATGTGCAAGATGGATTAGCTCTTACACTTGGTACAGCTGATTTCACGCTAGAACAAGATGTAAATGGGTATAGCTCATTAGCTAATAAAGGTGAATATAATGACAGTTACATGATTGAATCTATTAAATCACGTGACGGTGAAGTCATTTATCAGCATAAGAAAGATCCTAAACGTATATTTAGTGAATCTACAACATATTTAACGACAAACATCTTAGAAGGTGTCCTTGACGACGGTTCTGGTTATCAAATTAAAGATACATTTGATGGTAATTGGGCTGGTAAAACAGGTACATCACAAGACGCTAAAGATAGTTTATTTGTAGGTTACACACCAAAAGTAACACTTGGTATATGGATGGGTTATGATCAACCTATTACATTTGATGAAGATAGTCACTATCAATTATTTATGTGGAGAGATATGGTTAACGCATTGTCTTCTACTGATAGAGAAAAACTAGGTTATGATAGTGAATTCACTAGACCAAGTACAGTTAAAGAAGATACAATTTGCCAATACACTAATTCAACAGACGGTTGTAGTAGTGGTGAACCTAAAGCTTCATCTACTTTAATATCAGATAAGGTTGATACATCTAAGAAAGATATTCAATCAGACTACGTATTAAAACGTCTAGGTCAATCTATTGATCCGAATACATCATCAAAAGTTAAACCTAAAGAAAAAGTTTCTAAGAATTCTAAAGAAGCGTGGTCATACAAATCAAGTAGTAATTCAAGTAATAGTAAACCATCCAGTGGTACAAGCACTGCACCACCAAGTAGCGACTAAATTAATAAAGTAGCTAAAAAAAAGAGTCTGAGACAATTAATTTGTCCAGACTCTTTTTTTGCTATTAAATCATTTAGAATAAACCAACTGCAGATCCATCTTCATTAACATCCATGTTCAATGCTGCTGGCTTTTTAGGTAAACCAGGCATCGTCATAATATCCCCTGTTAATGCAACGATAAATCCTGCGCCAGTTCTAGGAGATAATTCTCTTATTGTGATATCAAAATCTGAAGGTGCTCCCATTTTTTTAGGATCATCAGTAAATGAATATTGTGTTTTGGCCATGCATACTGGATAGTTATCCCATCCGTTTTCTTTAATCGTTTTTAGCTGTTTTAACGCTTTGTCACTAAAGTGCACAGAATTTCCACCATATACTTTTTGAACAATTGTTTCAATTTTTTCCTCAATAGACATATTCAAATCATAAATCGGTGCAAACTGCTGTGGCTCTTCTAATACTTGCAACACGGCTTTAGCAAGTTCTATGCCACCTTCTCCACCTTTTTCCCATACTTCTGTAAGCGCAACTTTAACGCCGTTTTCTCGACACCAATCTAACACAATTTGAACTTCTTCACTTGTATCATGTATAAAAGCGTTAATAGCGACAACAGGTTCAACACCAAATTGCTTAATGTTTTGGACATGTCTTTCTAGATTGACTAGACCTTTTTTAACTGCCTCAACATTTTCATTTTTAAGTTCGTTTTTTTCAACGCCACCGTGCATCTTTAACGCTCTAATTGTCGCGACAATAACAACAGCACTAGGGTCAAACTCTGCTTTACGTGTTTTAATATCCATGAATTTTTCTGCACCTAAGTCTGAGCCAAATCCACTTTCTGTGACAACGATATCCGCTAATTTCCTAGCCGTATTTGTCGCAATAATGGAGTTGCAACCGTGAGCAATATTCGCAAATGGTCCACCATGTACAAATGCTGGGGTACCTTCTATAGTTTGTACAATATTAGGTTTAATTGCATCTTTCAAGATTAAAGTTAATGCACCTTCTACTTTTAAATCTCTTACTGTAACAGGCTTTTGATCAACAGAATAACCTATTGTAATGTTCGCTAAATTCTCTTTTAAATCTTTAATGCTTTTTGATAAACAGAAAATCGCCATTATTTCAGAAGCAACTGTAATATCAAATCCATCTTCTCTCGGTACACCACGTGTCGGGCCACCTAGTCCAACAATTACTTGACGTAATTCTCTATCATTCATATCAAGTACACGTTTCCATTCTATGCGCCTTGAATCAATATTCAATTCATTGCCATGATATATGTGATTATCAATAAATGCTGAAAGGGCATTATTTGCAGTTGTAATAGCATGTAAGTCACCATTGAAATGTAAATTAATTTCTTCCATAGGTAATACTTGAGCATAACCGCCTCCAGTAGCCCCACCTTTCATTCCAAAGACTGGACCTAATGAAGGTTCTCTTAATGCAACCATTACATTTTCATTTAATTGATTGAAAGCATCTGCTAAACCAACCGTAACTGTAGATTTTCCTTCTCCAGCTGGTGTTGGGCTTAAAGCTGTAACTAATACAACTTTCCCTTTTTCTTTTAAATTTTTTAACTTTGTAATATCAACTTTTCCTTTATAGTGACCATAAGGTTCTAATGCTTCATATGGTATACCTACCTTTTCAGCTATTTCACTAATTGGTCTTAAAGTACTTTGTTTTGCAATTTCTAAATCTGTTAAATGACTCAATACGTTCACTCCTTAAATTTATATTACAAATTATATGTATCATGACTTAGTCTAACAACTTTAGAATAAACAACTCATAGCAAAAAGTCGATATATAATCACATATTATTTAACTTTTAATTCATTTAAACTCAAAAAAGAACACGCCATTTAAATGACGTGAACTTTATTAATATTAATCTTCTAATGTAGATAAATCTCCAGCAGGTAAATCTAATTCCCAAGCTTTTAATACACGTCTCATAATTTTACCTGAACGTGTTTTAGGTAATTTATCTTTAAATTCAATTTCACGAGGTGCTGCATGACCAGCTAATCCTTCTTTAACAAAAATTCTAATTTCTTCTTTAAGTTCGTCAGATTCTTCATAGCCATCTCTTAAAGCGATAAAGGCTTTAATGATTTCACCTCTCACTGGGTCTGGTTTCCCGATAACGCCAGCTTCTGCTACTGCAGGATGCTCTACGAGTTTAGATTCCACTTCAAATGGTCCTACTCGTTCACCAGCAGTCATAATCACATCATCAACTCTACCTTGGAACCAATAATAACCATCTTCATCTTTGTAAGCTGAGTCACCTGAAACGTACCATTCATCATTAATGAAATACGAATCATATTTAGGTTGGTTGTTCCATACCGTTCTCATCATTGATGGCCAACCTTTTTTCAATGCTAAATTACCCATTCTATTCGGTGGTAATTCATTGCCTTGATCGTCAACGATTGCTGCTTCAATACCAGGTAACGGTTTACCCATTGAACCCGCTCTAATATCCATAGATGGATAATTGACTATCATATGTCCACCTGTTTCAGTCATCCACCAAGTATCGTGTACTCTATGGTTGAACACATGATGTGCCCATTTAATAACTTCAGGGTTTAATGGTTCACCTACTGAAAGCACATGTCTTAATGATGAAAGATCATATTTACTAACAACATCATCACCAGCACCCATTAACATACGTAGTGCAGTTGGCGCTGTATACCAGATTGTTACGCCATATGTTTGAATAAAGTCATACCAGCCTTCTGGTGAGAATCTTCCACCGACGATACAGTTTGTAACACCATTTAACCATGGACTAAAGATACCGTATGATGTGCCTGTTACCCAACCTGGGTCAGCTGTACACCAATAAACGTCATCTTCTTTAAAGTCTAATACATATTTACCAGATATATAATGTACGATCATAGCCTCTTGAACATGTAATACACCTTTAGGTTGTCCTGTAGAACCTGATGTATAATGTAAGATCAAACCATCTTCTCTATCTAACCATTCAATATCAAATTCTTCACTTGCTTGTTCAAATGATTGATTGAAATCAATATATTCATCACTTACTTCGTCATCTACAACGACAATATGTTCAAGGTTTGGTAATTCATCTTTCGGAATTCTACCTACTAAATCGTTCGTCGTAATGATAACTTTAGCTTCACTATTTTCTAATCTGTCTTTAACTGCTTTTTCCATAAAGGCTTCGAATAATGGACCTACAATAGCCCCAATCTTCAAAGTACCTAATAAAGAGAAATATAATTCAGGTGTTCTCGGCATAAATATAAATACTCTATCACCTTTTTGTACATTCGCTTCATTTTTCAAGACATTTGCAGCTTTATTACTCGCGATTTGTAATTCTCTAAATGTATAACTATCTTGTCTATTGCTATCTTTATAATGAAGTGCAATTTTGTCCCCTTTACCATTATCTACATGACGATCTATACATTCGTAAGCCATATTTATTTTTCCAGTTTCACTCCAACTGAAATTCTTTTCGATATCTTTCCAATTATGATTTTTTACTGTTTCATCATAATCAGCAAGGTTATAAGAATCATTTAATGCTTCGTATACTTCGACTTTCATTTAAATCTCCCCTTTTATGAATGTAATCGTTTTCAATAAAGCCTATTTACATTATAATATAAATAGATGATACTTTTCAAAAAAATTTGATTATTCAAAATACATATTGCAAATATAGAATATCATACTTAATGAAAGGAGGTACAACATTGGAATTCAAGAAGACTTTTATATCTGAAACTGTCCCCTATGATAAAGACACAGACATTATCGTTGAAGGACCTGTACATCCAGATGAATTACGAAATATGACTTTTGATGAAGGACTCAATAGTTTTAGAGTATCTAAAGAACAATTTGAAGCCATTATTGAAATTGCAGAATTACCTGAAGGAAGAATAATTATTGCACGTATTGATCAACATATTATTGGTTATACGACATACTTATACCCTGACCCATTAGAGAGATGGTCTGATGGTAATTTACCGTATATTCTAGAATTAGGTGCTATTGAATTGTCATTAGATTATCGTAAATATGGTCTAGGTAAAAAAATGCTTCAACTTGCTATGAAAGCACCTGAAATGGAAGATTTCATCGTCATTACAACTGAATATTATTGGCATTGGGACCTTAAAAACAGTGGTTTAGATGTTTATCAATATCAGAAAATCATGAATAAAATGATGGCTGAAGGTGGATTAGAAGTGTTTGCAACAGACGACCCTGAAATTATTAGTCATCCAGCAAATAGCTTAATGGCAAGGATTGGACAAAATATTCAACAAGAACAAATGGAAGCATTTGATAAGCTCAGATTTATGAATAGATTTTTCTTTTAGAGGGGGTTTAAATTTATGTTAGTTGAAAAAATTATGACATCACCTTGTACGACAATACAAAGTGATAAATCTATTGAAGATGCTTTAGTATTAATGACACAAAAAGAAATTAGACATTTACCGATTGTTGATGAAGAAGATCATTTACTCGGTATTATTTCTGATAGGGATATAAAAATGGCTCTGCCAAGCATATTATCTGATGACGAGCCTAACAAAAGTTTGTCATTGTCTGTTTCAAAAATAATGAGACGTAATGTGATACGTTGTCATCCACTTGATTTTGTAGAAGATATTGCACTAGATTTTTATGAAATGTCTATCGGGTCAATTCCAGTTATTCGAGATAATAAAGTAATTGGTATCGTAACCCAAAAAGACATGCTCAATACATTTTTAGAACTTACTGGTGTGACTATGCCCGGTTCTATTATTGAAGTACATATTGATGATAAAGTTGGCGCACTGCATGATATTACAAGAATATTTAAAGAACAAAATATTGATATTTTAAACGTTCTAGCATATGCAGATCAACAAGATATTAGCAAGAGATACCTGATGTTACGAGTGAAATCAATGAATCCAGAGAAGATATACAAATTATTAGAAGAACAAGATTACCATGTCATCTATCCGTTTGGTATAAAAAATGACTAATGCTAAATATGTATATTCTGAAGATTTATTGAAATATCGTTTTTCAGATAGTCACCCTTTCAATCAAATGAGACTTAAATTAACAACTGATTTACTCTTTGATTTAGGTGTATTAACAGAAGCACATATTATTCCACCTCGGGTAGCGACTGATGAAGAACTTCAACTCGTACATGAACCAAATTATATAGAAGCTATTAAAAAAGCTGGCAATGGTGAATTACCATTAGAAGAATATGATAAATACGGATTAAATTCTGAAGACACGCCACAATTTGTAAATATGCATGAAAATAGTGCACGTGTTGTTGGTGGGACTTTAAGTGCAGTAGATGCCGTTATGACTGGAGAAGCAACAAGAGCATGCCATCTTGGTGGTGGCTTACATCATGGCTTCAAAGGAAAAGCGAGCGGATTTTGTATATATAATGACAGTGC
>CAACWL010000932.1_pt1 | contig 18182 bp, 23 predicted proteins | sample 2275641 | NCBI WGS metagenome assembly CAACWL01 (sample SAMEA5312462, study PRJEB27640) | indoor metagenome | biome: indoor environment; feature: uncontrolled; material: polymer tiles stone | place: Germany | collected 2014-07-07 | reverse complement strand
TAAGTCAATAACTTTCTGAAAATTTTTTGTATTACAAAATTTTTAAAAGCCGTTAATCATTCTATTTTAGAGGCTTTATGATAAAATTTAAGTAATGAAAAAATAAAGGAGAACCACTATGGGCTACCAATTCCAAAAGATGCAGGAAGAGAAGGTATTCAAAGATCCGGTGCATCGCTATGTGCATGTACGGGATCAGTTAATTTGGGATTTAATCAAGACGAAAGAATTCCAGCGATTACGTCGAATAAAACAACTTGGTACGTTATATTTATCTTTTCATACGGCTGAACATTCACGTTTCAATCATTCGTTAGGCGTTTATGAAATCGTACGTCGTATGATAGACGAAATATTTGCTGGACGTGAACATTGGCATAATGAAGATCGTCCGCTCGCATTATGTGCAGCACTGTTACATGATTTAGGCCATGGTCCGTTCTCTCATTGTTTCGAGAAGATTTTTAATACGGATCATGAGCTTTACACACAGCAGATCATATTAGGAGATACGGAAGTAAATCATGTGTTGTCACGCGTTTCACCTGAATTTCCGAAAGAAGTAGCTGCTGTAATCAACAAGACACATCATAATAAGCTGGTCATTTCGATGATTAGTTCGCAGATTGATGCTGACCGTATGGACTACCTGCAACGCGATGCTTTCTATACAGGTGTGAGTTATGGTAGTTTTGATATGGAACGTATATTAAGGCTTATGCGTCCGACAAAAGATGAAGTTGTGATTAAAGAAAGTGGTATGCACGCTGTAGAAGATTATTTAATGAGCCGTTACCAGATGTACTGGCAAGTATATTTTCATCCAGTCAGTCGTGGTGGCGAAGTATTGTTAAATCGTGTCCTGAAACGTGCCAAAGTGTTGTATGAGGCAGGATATGCATTTAAAGAACCACCTAAATATTTAGTACCGTTCTTTAAATCAAATCAAGTGTCCGTCGATGCATATTTAAGACTCGATGAAATGGTGTTAAATTATTATCTACAGCAATGGATTGATGAAGAGGACGCCATTTTAAGTGATTTATCGCGCAGATTTGTTAACCGTGATTTATTTAAACATTTACCGTTTGATGGTAATCGATTTACGATAGATGAACTAACTGAATTGTTTACTAAAGGGGGCATAGATCCGGATTATTATTTTGTTGTGGACTCGTTTAGTGATTTGCCATATGACTATAACAGACCTGGGATTAACTCGCGTAAACCAATTCACTTAATAACGTCTACTGGCAAGATTAAAGAAATTAGTACTCAATCGGTTATAATCAATAGTATTACAGGTATTCAGAGAAAAGATTATAAAATTTACTATCCTAAAGAAACAATTTTAAATATCGAAGACCTTGCAATTCGAGGTGCAATTATTAACGTATTAAATGAATTAGAATAGGGTGATAATATGGCAGAATTTCAGTTTAATATTATAAAAAATGATCCGCTTGATGGACATAAAGGTACGAATATCGGCTCGATTAGCTTAGATAATGTGGCACCAGTATTTATTGATGTTGCTGAGAAAAAAGCATTTATCGATATCGGTGCGATGCATGCGCGTAGTGAAGTTGAAAAGCGTGTGAAATGGGTGACGGATAAATCTGAAACAGAAGGTCCTGATCAGAAAGAATACTGGCTCGTATGGGTAACGACAGAACGTGCAGAAGTCGGTCCGTATTATGCGGGGGCTACTGCTTGTTATATGGCAGTAAATAAGGAACGTAAACGTGGCTATAAAGTGATGGCTGAACACGTCAATATGATGGATAAATCGATGAAGCACAAGTTCATTTTAGATCAGATTGGTGATGACAATAAAGCGGTCCTAAAAGACTTCTTAATGCATCATAACCCTGAGATGTGGAACAATTCTGGTGAAGAACTAAAAACGATGTTAGGTTAAACGGGAAAAGATAAGCACCGTCATATCATCAATTTTGTGACAAAAATGTGACTTTGATAATCGTGTAGATTTTCGGTTGTAATTTTTGCTTAACATTAGTAAGATATGAGTAGCTATAAAAATAGCTAGGACACTAAAGAAAGCAGGTATTTTTATACCTGCTTTCTTTAATTTTATGCAAATTTTGTTATAATCATTAGTGGGTGATCAACTTGAATATAGAGATTCATATAAAGCAACAAATCACAAATAGTGAAGGTACGGAGACATTCGATTTAATTACTACAGGCACACTCATAAAAAAGGCACATACATATATTATGTATAAGGAAACAATCGATGATATCCTGACCGATGTACGTGTTAAGGTTGAGGATGAACGGGTGCGTATTAATCGAAAAGGTCAACTGACGTTAGATTTTTTGTTTGTCCCATACGAGACAACACAAAATATGTATCACCTGGCTAATCAAAAAACTGTAATGGAAGTTACAACCAATCAAATGTTCATCGAGTCTGATGAACATTCCGGTAAAGTTTACATTCAATACACAATTGTGAATAATCAAACTGTCTTAGGCAGTTATACATACGATATAGAATATAAGGAGCGAGTATAATGAACATCGTACAACAGCAAAAAGAAACATTAATCGAAGAAATTAAACAGGCGATATTAAAAGCAGAACTTGTTACAGAAGTACCGGAAATTAAAATTGAAATTCCAAAAGACACTAAAAATGGTGACTATGCAACAAACATCGCCATGGTGTTAACGAAACTCGCTAAAAAAAATCCACGTGAAATTGCACAGGCAATCGTAGACCATTTAGATGTTAAAAAAGCGGATGTCACTAAAATTGATATCGCAGGTCCTGGATTTATCAACTTCTATATGGATAATGCATATCTCACTGGTATTATTACGGAAGCATTAAATAAAAAAGATAATTTCGGTAAAGCAGAGCAACCTAAAAATGAAAAAATCTTAGTTGAGTATGTTTCGGCGAATCCGACTGGAAGCTTGCATATTGGTCATGCAAGAAACGCTGCAGTGGGTGACACTTTATGCAACGTATTATCTGCAGCAGGATATGATGTATTACGCGAGTATTATATCAATGATGCTGGTAAACAGATTGAAAACTTAGCATATTCTATTGAGGCACGTTATTTCCAGGCATTAGGTCAAGAAATGGCACTGCCTGAAGATGGATATCATGGTAAAGATATTATTGAAATTGGTAAAAGGTTAGCTGCAGATCATCCTGAATACAAAGATGCTGACAAAGCTGAGCGTATTAAAGCATTCCGTAAACTAGGATTAGATTATGAGATGGATAAGCTTAAAAAAGATTTAACTGAATTTAATGTTCATTTTGATAACTGGTTCAGTGAAACTTCACTTTATGAAAATAAAGAAATTGATAAAGCATTAGATAAGATGCGTGAAAATGGTTATTTATTTGAAGAAGACGGTGCAACGTGGTTACGTACAACTGAATTTGGTGATGATAAAGACCGCGTACTGATTAAAAAAGATGGCAGTTATACATACTTCCTACCGGATATTGCGTATCACTACGATAAGATTGAACGTGGTTTTGATACGTTAATTAACTTGTTCGGTGCAGATCATCATGGTTATATTAACCGTCTAAAAGCATCACTTGAAACTTTTGGCACAGACTCTAAACGTTTAGAAATTCAAGTGATGCAGATGGTACGTTTATTGCAGGATGGCCAGGAAGTTAAGATGAGTAAACGTACAGGTAACGCAATTACGTTACGTGACATCATGGATGAAGTAGGCATTGACGCAGCACGTTACTTCTTAACGATGAGAAGCCCTGACTCACACTTTGATTTCGATATGGAACTTGCAAAGAGCGAATCTAGTGACAATCCAGTATACTACGCGCAATATGCACATGCGAGAATTTGTTCGATCTTACGTCAGGCAGCTGAAAATGATATCACACCTTCTGCTGACGCAGACTTTAGTTTAATTACAAATGACAAAGCATTTGAATTGTTGAAACGTATCGCTGATTTTGAAACGGCAATCGATCAGGCAGCAGAAGCACGTGCACCACACCGCATTACAAATTATATTCAGGATTTAGCAGCGCATTTCCATAAATTCTATAATGCTGAGAAAGTATTAACAGACGACCTGGAAAAATCAAAAGCGCATGTAGCGTTAATTGAAGCGGCAAGAATCACATTACACAATGCTTTAACATTGATCGGTGTTTCAAGTCCTGAAAAGATGTAATGCTTAAAAGAGTAGCGTTTATTAACGTTGCTCTTTTAGTATTTTGTAAGAAAGATATTGCATATGGTATAATTATACAAAATTGAATTGATGGAGGATTTATGAAGAAAACGTTATTTATACTCTTAATGACTATACTTTTCATTGTGTCAGGCTGCAATACAACAGACATGGTACAGCAATCTGACACACAAGAACGTATTATTTCATTAATACCGAGCAATACTGAAATTCTTTATGATTTAGGTGTTTATAAAGAGATTATCGGAGTATCCACAGTTGATGATTACCCTAAACAAGTGAAAGATAAAGAAAAGTTTGATGGGATGAAGCTTGATTATGAAGCGATATTAAAAGCGAAACCTACAATTGTCTTTGCACATCAATCGATGGAAAAAGCACAGGAGAAGACTTTACAAAAGTTGAAATCTAAAGGCATCAAAGTAGTCGTCGTTCATGATGCTAATTCATTTGATTCGCTATATAAAAGCATAGAACAAATTGCTTCTGTCACACATAAAGAAGCAGAAGGTAAGGCGATGATAAAAGATATTAAACGTCAAATTCAAGAGACTGCGATTAATTACAAAAAGGATGTCCAGGGTAAAAAAGTATTTCTTGAAATTTCATCACACCCCGACATTTATACAGGTGGAAATCATACATTGATGAACGATTTACTGAAACAGCTGGGTGCAGTCAATATATTTAGTGGTATAGAAGGTTACCAGGCAGTGAGTACGGAAGCCATCGTTAAGAAAAATCCGGACATCATTATTTCTACGAGCGGGCTGTCAAATAAAGCTTTAATTAAAGAAGTAAAATCAAGAAATGGATTTAAGCATGTTGAAGCGGTAAAACAAAATCAAATCTATGCAGTTGATCCGGATACTGTATCACGTCCGGGACCAAGAATTGCACAAGGTATGGAAACCATTGCACAAGCTATCGCAAATGAAAAATAACATTATCGTATTAACACTTATTCTTATCGTGACATTGCTATCGCTCTTTTACGATGACTTTGGATGGCTGGACGTAACGGATCCAATGGGTAAGACAATTTTACTGGAGATCAGACTGCCGAGAATTATTACGGGTATGCTCGTCGGTATCATTCTTTCTATTACTGGTTATGTGTTTCAGACCGTATTAAATAACTATCTTGCGGATAGTTTTTCGTTAGGACTTGCAAGTGGTGCAAGCTTTGGGAGTGCACTTTCCATCGTACTAGGTCTAAGCATTACGATGACTGCGATGTTTAGTATTATATTCAGTATGATTACGCTCATGATAGTAATTCTAGCAAGCTTAAATCATAAATTTAATTCACAGACGACATGGATGATACTAATCGGTATGTTGATTAACTTCTTCTTTTCTAGTCTCGTATATGTGTTAGTGCTGATGTTTCCGGAGAAATCATCAAACATCATGAATTATTTGTTTGGCTCGATAAACTCGGTAAGTTTTAAAGATATTATGATTTTATTACCATTAACTATTGTTGGCATGATGATTATTTATTTTTTGCAGCAGCAAATTGAAATACTCGGTTTAGGACAAGACCGAGCGATTGCACTTGGTTTACGAACGAATACAATCATCTATATTTTGCTTATTACGACGAGTATTATGTGTGCTGTGCTCATTAGTATGACAGGTATTATCGGATTTGTAGGTATGATTATCCCGCCATTTGTAAAACTGAATTTTAAAGGGAATCATCATGCGAAGCTGAATCTGACAATACTTCTTGCAGTATTACTCGTCTTAACGGGAGACTTTCTGGGTAGAGAAATGCTTTATCCAGTACAGATTCCTGTATCAATTATGATGTGTTTAATGGGTATGCCGCTATTACTATGGATTATTATGAAACAAAACAGAAATACTATAAACTGAAATATTGCATTAAGCTCGCTAAAGTAAGCGCATTGGTGATTTCGCCATGCGCTATTTTTGTTTTTAAATCTTTAATTGGCACGAGCACGACTTTGATATCCTCAAACATTTCTCGGGAAATGGTATCTGTTTGTGTGCTGTTGGACACTAATACGGTCGTTAATTGATTCGTAAATAAAGCTGGATTCGGGTGCATAACGCCAATCACTTGCGCCTCGCCGATATATCCTGTCTCCTCACTGAGTTCTCTTCGACCAGCAATTAATGGAGGTTCGTCTCTATCCACAATGCCGCCAGGTAATTCGAGTACGTAATCTTCGATGCCGATACGAAATTGCCTGATCATAACGATACAATCGTTATGTATTGCGATAATATTTACCCAATTTGGAGCTGTGATTTGATAAAATTCAGCACTTTGTGCCTGATAAGTAAATTCTGTCGTATTGACTTGAAATACACGGTAATCAGTCGTATTGATAATTTGTCTTTTATGCCAGTCCATAAGTCACCTCGTCATTTTAGTCGATTTAATTTTAACAGATAGGCTATACTATTGTTAACTGGAGGGGTTTTATGGAAAGAGCAATCATATTTGATCTTGACGGAACATTACTTGATCGAGAACGTTCGTTACGCTTATTTTTAGAAGATCAGTTTGAAAGATATAGAGCGTATTTTACGCATGTACAGAAAAATGACTATATCAATTATTTTATAGCATACGATGAACATGGTTATGTGAAAAAAGAGCGTGTATATAAAGCTTTGCTTAATCAACTTGATATTCATTACATCGAAAAGAAGGATTTACTGCTGGATTATGATTTAAATTATCCGAAGTTTGCTACAGGTTATCCAGATGTAAAAGATATTATTTCGAGAATTCAAAATAGAGGATTAAAAATAGGTATTATTACAAATGGTAAGGTATCACACCAAAGTTATATTATCGATCTTTTGGGTATAGAGAAATATGTTTTAGAAACGTTAATTTCTGAGGCAGTAGGTTACAGAAAACCAGAACCGGAAATATTTATGATGATGTGCGATAAGCTGGGTGTTAAACCAGAGGAATGTATTTTTGTCGGTGACCATCCGGTAAATGATATCGAAGCGGCTCACCGTTTAGGGATGAAGACAGTATTTAAAGATAATCATTATTTTAAAGCACCGAGTGAAACAATGATGGACTATCAAATAGAGGATTTATCTAAATTATTTAATATTATAGGTGAGGAGACGATATAGATGAATGTCGTATGGAAAGATGGAACTGTTGCAGGTGGTATATTCGAGACAATCAATGTTGAAGGGAATTCAGTAGTTAATTCAAGTGTGGAGGCCAATGAATTAATCGTTGAGAAAGAAAGTGTATTAAAAATTGAAGGTAAATTAAATGTACCTTATTTGAAAGTGTATGGTGAATTAGTTGTTGAAGGTACGCTTGAAACGAATGAGCTTGTAATTGGTGAAGATGGCTATATTGCTGTACAAGATGAAGCGGTTATCGGCACAATCGATAATAAAGGAACGCTTGATTTAAAGCGTGGTATAAAAGTGGATGATATTCAAAATAAAGGTTCATTTATTGGAATGGGACCAGTAAAAGCCACAACATTTCAGTCTAATGGATCATTGCGTCTGGATGAAGAGCTGAATGCAGAAAACGTTACAATTATTGTAGCTGATGTAAGTAATATTCGTTATATTATATGCGACGAACTTACGGTGAAAGCCGAACGAGAAAAGCTCATCTTTAAAGATAAATCATCAGTACTTACAGTACGTGAAATCGATGCGGTAAAAGCAAGTGTAGAAAATGTAGTTTGTGATCTACTACGTGCAGATGACGTAACGATTAAAGAGAATTGTTCGATTAAAGTCGTAGAGTACGTTAATGATTATGAATACGACGAAGCTTCAGATGTATTAGAATTTGCAAAAATCAAGAGAGACTAGAGGGATAGAGAATGGAACTGGCATTGACGAATAATGATATCGCGATTCATTATGAACTGATTGGAAAAGGGTATCCTCTGGTGATGCTACATGGCCAATTTATGAATACAACGATGTTTGATGATTTCGATACGGCATTTATGAAAAACTTTCAAATTATTAAAATAGATCTGCGTGGCCACGGATTTAGTGATAAACCGTTAGAAATTCATATGGATGATTATGTAGAAGATGTATTAACTGTTCTGGATCTTTTATATATTAAAGAAGCACACTTTTTAGGATTTGGACTCGGTGGTTCTGTAGCAGCAACGATTGCTTCGAAATATCCAAAGTATGTAAAAAAATTAATATTAATCAGTACTGGGATTAGAAGTTACTATGAAGCTGAGCGTGAATTTCATAATCAATATGCGCGTATACTAAGATCGATGTCACGCAAAGAACGTAACGCTATGCTGGAAGACTATATGTTTAAAGATGTTAAAACTGTAAAAAAATATTATAAGAAGATGAAAGATACACAAAGTGGTATGACTGAAAAAGAAGAGGATGCGGTCATCCTCTCTACTGTTGATTATAACCCTCAAAAGCTTGATGTGATTGAAGTAAAGACGCTCGTGATGAGCGGTAGATATGATGAATTAGTACCGGTTGAAGAAGCTGAAGCGCTCGCTGCACTATTACCTGCCAGCAAATTGTCAATTTATGAAAATAGTGGACACGGCTTGTTATATGAACAATACGATGATTTTGTAAAAGAGGTTAAATTGTTCCTTCAAAACTAATTACAATCTGATAGCGTTATGTTAAAATATGTGAGTACTGATAAACTTAAGGATATTTTTGGAGGATGCATGAAGAAAATCATAGCATTGTGTACAATTACCCTATTACTCGCAGGCTGTCATGAAGAAGAAGTTGCACACACATCTACACAGAAACAATCATCTACGAATCATCAAGCTAATCCTACTGTTGAGATGGAATTTATACATAGTGATCCTAAAAAGATAAAACCACAGCACAAACAAATCGCAGACGAAAACATTCAGCAACTCAAAAATGAAATTTCAATAGAAGTTGCTTCGAAAATTCCGAAAGTAAAACCTATTACATCGCAATATGAATATGTGGATACCGTTAGAGAATATTCGAAAGAGATGGATCGGGTTATTAGTACGATGACTGTATATGATAATAAAAAAGATGTTGAACAGCAACTGAACAAAGTAAAACATATTGTGGTCAAATATGAAGCGAAAGTTCAAACGGCAAAAGAATTGCCGCAAATAAAAAAAGTAGATGCAGAAGTGAAGAAAGCGAATGATAAATATATTCAGTCATTTGGCAAAATAGCCTCGGCAATTACCACGAAAGATACAGCACTAAAAGAAGACGGTTATACTGATTTCTCAAAAGGAAACACTTATTTTAACAGAGTGTACTATGGCGTACAATCTATTGAGGATAACGTACAGAAAGAAGCAATGTTTGAACCAGATGCTACAAACGAACCACCAACGAGTGAGTCATCATCTCTAGAGATTGTCGTTTATACAGCAAACGGTAGTGAAGCGTTACCGCTAAGTGATTCACCGGAAGTTAAGAAGAGTGCACCACTGAAATAGAGATACTTATTACACAAATATGATGAACAAACAGTGAAAATCATTATGATTTTATTGTTTGTTCTTTTTTTAAAGCTTATTCAAAAAACTTTATAATCTATTATAATTTTGATAAAGTAAGTGCTAATAAGATACTTAAAGGAGTGCCTATGGACAATAATATGTATGATAATCGGTCATTGTTCGATAAATATAGTGAGATGGAACGCTCAATGAAAGGTTTAGAAGCAGCAGGAGAATGGGAGAGCTTTAAAGAAATGCTTCCCGAGTTAAATGGTGCTGCTGTGCTAGACTTAGGTTGTGGTTACGGCTGGCATTGCCAGTATGCTGTAGAACAAGGCGCAGAGAAAGTTGTCGGAATCGATATTTCTGAAAAGATGTTAGAGCGTGCGCAGGCACAGCCGGATGCAGATAAGATTACTTTTATTAATCAGTCGATGGATGAATTAGACTTTGAACCACATGAATTTGAAGTAGTAATGAGCTCATTAGCGATACATTATTTGCCGTCATTTAAAGATGTTGTTGAGCAGGTTAAGGAAGTATTAACGATTAACGGTACATTTATCTTTAGTGTAGAACATCCTGTATTTACAGCTGAAGGTAGTCAGGACTGGATCTATGATGAGGCTGGTAATAAATTGTTCTGGCTGGTAGACAACTATTATAAAGAAGGCGAACGTGAAACGCAGTTTCTTGGGGAAGAAGTAAGGAAATATCATCGAACACTTTCACATTACTTAAGTGTGCTGATTGATAATGATTTCGTGATTAAGGGCATCTCTGAACCTGAGCCAAGTGAAAAACTATTAGATGGAGTGCCTGAGATGAAAGATGAACTGAGAAGGCCGATGATGCTTATTATTTCTGCACGTAGAAAATAATGCATATTGTGTTATAAATAAAAGAGGAGAGATAAGCTTAAGCTTGTCTCTCCTTTCTATTATCGTAAAAACCAATAATCGGTTTTCATACCTTTTAAATAACTATATTCTTTCGGCGTAATTCCGTGTGTACGAAGTTCATCGTTCATAAAATCTCTAACATCCCAAACGAGGTGAATAAATTCATTCGTTGGAAGTATTGTAGACATTTGCGAATTATCGATATTTAAAATTGCTGTAATATCCTGAGATGTTAAATTAAAATGTTCTGCGATTGTTGCAATAGATAACGTCGCATCGTTTAAGTGAGCGTATAATTCTGTGCTTGTAACTTTACGTTCTTCAACTGATAGTGACATGTTCATCCTTCTTTCTATGTGTAGAAGGTTATTATAATACTTTTAATGTAAAACACAAGGTATTTTTTACTTTAATGTGATAAATTCTCCACAACTTTCACTTTTGAAGGATACGTTGTCATTAAATCATTAATAAAATTAAACTGTGTTTGTTTCGTACCGTTATCAAGTGATGATTGCATTAAAGGTACAATTTTGTAGCCGCCAGCGTTATAATCACCTTCATTTTAACCGCTTCAAATACTGGATTAAAGTCATAACCATTTGCCGTCTGTGCATGACGCGCCACATGACCATGAACGAGTACGTCACCGACTGATTTTAAGTTCACGATGCCGTCTTGTGCTTCGGGTATTTGATGATCAAGTACAGCTGTAGGTAGAACGAATTGTGATGCAGTTAATACAGAAAGTGCAAGTGCTTTAATTTGATATTTATCCATTGGTTAAACTCCTATAAAATAATATTAATTACATTATATCTTAAATAAATATAAAAACATTATTTATTTTTAATGTAATATATTACCTTTATTTAAATAATGGATACGTTGATTAAGTGACCCGCGAAACTTTAAGTTTGGCTGAGATAGGCTGTGGACATATGGACCGTCAACAAGTACATCGATATCATTTAATACTTCAGCCAGCACTGGCGTATTATTAATATACTCGATCATATATCCTGACCACATCCATATATCTTTTCTATCACCGAATTTCTTTCTGAATGCTGAAATAAGTGGTTGAATAACAGCTAAATTATCTAACGGTTCCCCACCAAGTAGAGAAAGTCCGCTTATATAATCTTTATCCAGCAAGGTTAATATCTCCTCGATTTTATGTTCTGTGATGCGTTCTCCATTATTAAATGGCCAGATACTTGCATTGAAACACGCTGGACAATGAAAGTGACAGCCGGATACATAGACAGACACACGCATACCTGTACCGTCTGTAACGACACAATTCATTATTTTAGCAACATATCCCATGCCTTCATACGTCATAATAAATCATCTCTTGTCGACATATGTTTGACACGCGTGGCAATTTCAATTTGACGTCCTTTTACCATCGGACGTTTTAAAGGCTGGCCGAGATAACCGCAAGTACGTTTGACCACATCTGTCGTTTCAGGATTATTGTTTCCACAATCAGGACAGACATATCCTGTAGCCGTCGGTTGAAATTCACCTGAATAACCACATTCAAAACATTGATCAATCGGTGTATTCGTACCGAGATAACCGACACGTGAATAAGCATAGTCCCATACCGCTTCTAACGCTTCGGGGTTATGGATAATCGGCGGGTATTCACAATAATGAATAAATCCGCCTGTTGAATAACGCGCGAAGTCTTTTTCAAAATCAATTTTTTCGAAAGGGGTTATATTTTTGCGTATATCATAATGAAATGAATTTGTATAATATCCTTTATCGGTCACGTTTACCACAGGTCCAAAGCGTTCAAAATCGAGTGTACAGAAGCGGTCCGTTAAAGATTCACTTGGTGTGCCATATATACTGAACTGAATATCGTATTGATTAGTTAAGTCATCAGCATATGATTTTATCGTCTTTAATATATTTAATATAAAGTCAGAAGCATCTTTATGATGTTCCCAGTCTTTCTCAAATAAATGTGCGCCAACTTCGTATAATCCGATATAGCCGATACTGATGGTGCTACGACGATTTTTAAACAATGCTGATATGTCTTCGCCTGCATGTAGTCTTTTACCGAACGCACCATATTGATAAAGTATAGGGGCATTTTGTGGGAGCGCATCTTTTAATCGATTAATTCTAAAAAGACAAGCATCACGTACAATATCCAATCTTTGATGTAACATGGTCATAAAAGTATCCGGGTTATTGCTTAGTAATGCAATCCGAGGTAAGTTAAGCGTTACGACACCTAGATTGAAACGCCCATTGTTGATAAACTGTCCATCTTCCTGATAAGCATTCAGGAAACTTCGACAACCCATCGGTGCTTTGAAATCTCCAATCATCTCTGTTAACGCCTGATAATTTAATACATCAGGATACATGCGTTTTGTAGCGCATTCGATAGCCAATTGTTTTATCGCATAATTTGGATCAGTCTGTTTTAAATTCACTCCGTCTTTTAAACTGAAGACAAGCTTTGGAAATATTGCAGTCGTTTGATCAGCACCAAGCCCTGCAATACGCGTTTTTAATATTGCACGTTGAATCATAACACTGTACTTATCCGTTCCTAATCCAAAGCCGAAAGTTACAAACGGTGTTTGCCCGTTACTTGTATATAGTGTATTAATTTCATATTCAAGCGACTGGATGGCATCACCGATATCTTTTTCGGTCATTTGCTGGATATATTGTTCCTGTTTATCTTGATGGACATACTTTATTGCAGTTTGACGATGTTTTTCTGCATTTAAGACAGCATAAGGACTTAGCACTTCATCGATACGATCTACTGAGCATCCTCCATATTGACTGCTGGCGACGTTAGCGATAATTTGTGCAATCTGAGCTGCAGCAGTTTGAATCGATTTTGGTGATTCAACTTTCGCGTTACCAATCTTAAAACCATGAGCCAGCATATTTGGAATATCAATTAAACAGCAGTTCGTCATCGGCATATAAGGATGGTAATCTAAATCGTGGAAATGAATATCTCCGTTTAAGTGAGCATGTTTAACATGTTTCGGTAGCATATCAAGGCCGAGTGATTTAGCAACAGTACCGGCTGTTAAATCACGCAGTGTATTAAAGACATTCGCATCCTTGTTTGCATTCTCATGAACGACTTCCGGGTGTCTATTTATTAAACGTTCTAAGCTGTCCTTCAAATCAGTTGTTTCTGTTAACATTTTATCACCTACTATATATTGTGTTTGCAATTAAATATTAATACTATATACAGCATTTGTGTGCAAAATAGTAGTGAATTTGAAAAGATGTCATATTTATAACGAAGCTATCTGGTTTTAAGAACATGCGGTGTGAGAAAAGTTACAAAAAAAGCCGAACACAATGTTCAGCTGTGAAATTATTATCCTTTTAGAAAGTCTGGTGCTTTATAGCTAGGGTTTGGATATGTATAGAACCCCTCTCCTATCCCAATCATCCAGGCTCTATCAACCGTTTCAGCGCCACCCACACCATTTGTAAGTAACATTTCAGCTGACTGTAATAATGGCACAAGTAAAGAATTTAATATATAGCCAGGTTGTTCTTTTTTAACAAGAATCGGTACCATATTAATCTGTTCGCAAAATTCATCACAATTGTATGTTTATGTTAAATTAGAAAGTTTAATTTTTACTTAATCATTGGTAAAATAGAATAAATATTAATAAAAATAAATGCTTTTAAAAAGGATAGCAACAACTTATAGAACCGTGGGGGACTTACTATGACAAACGAGTTAAATATCGACATCGCAGCACAGGAAGAAAAAAAGAAATCAGTAGCTGAAAAATTTAATGACAATACACTTGATATGTATTTATCAGCGCTATCTAAAGAAGCGTTAAAAAATATATGTCGCAACCTGCGTATTAAAGGTTACTCTTCTAAAAATAAAGAAGATTTGATCAGCTTAATTACCGAAGCTTATTTTACAGATGATCAAATGCTAGGTAAGATGCTGGAAACATATGATAGTAACTTTAAAGTCGTGTTAGATGATATCACAGCACAAGAAAAGAACTACATAGTATATCATCATGATATACCGGATGAAGTTTTCTTATTTTATGCAGATGACACTGAGCTATTGTTCATTCCTCAAGATGTAAAAGCGCATTTTAATGCGTATATTCAAGCACATCCAGCATTTAAAGAAGAAATTGATAAGATTCATTTCTATCGTAGCGCATTAAATTTATATGGCTTTGTAACGTTGAAACATTTAGCAGTGTTAAAAGAAAAGTATTTCAATGTACAAATGACTGAAGATGAAATCCGTGAAGAGCTTATTACAGTGATGCCTGAGTACGAAGCGCTGATTAAAGATGGCAGTGTTAAACATAAAGAGCTTAGCAATATTGATATCGATTTAAAATTTTTAACCGAACAAAAAGAATACTATATTCCTAAATATGAAGATTATAAATTATATACAGAACATTTCTATATTGAGCCGACGCAAGACATTAAGCATTTAGTTGAATATATCGAAGCAGGAATCACTGAAGATTTCCAGGGAACAGACACAGGGAAATTAATTGTTAATACAATCTTGTTCGGATTACGTGCAAACGAAACACCGGAACAAATTCTATTACATATTGATAACGTAGAGAAGAATGGTTTCGTTAAGTTTGATGATCGTGAAAAGTTGACTGAACTTATTGCAGCCTCATTAAATACAGCAAGATTATGGATGCTAAATGGACACACGCGCAATGAAGTAGAAAGTAAAGTACAAATTGAACAAGGACAATCTCAGGTTCAACCACAGGCACCAGTACAAACAGTGAAAAAGATGAAACCAGTACAAGTAAAAAGAAAAACGAAAAAACGTGGTAAAAATAGAAACGTAGCACACGTAGCGAGATTGAATAAACATTAATTGGTATGGAGATAAGCGTATAACTAGAGCGATATAGCGTTTGATGTTATAGTGTATCGTAACAAACATTTAGAGGTGAACAACTTGAATAGAACTAAAGAAACAACAGTTTGGGGTCGCATGTATAACATATTAAATCTTGCTGTTGTCGTATTAATCATTATCCGACTAATTACTGATATGAACTTTAATATGTTAATCATATGTTCATTTGCAGCTTTACTCGTACTTGGACTACTGGATAGTTTAGACCGCAACGCATGGCGTGAGAATATGTTCCGTCATATATTTGATCTTATATTGCTTGTATTATTTGCAGTACTTTATTTCGGATAATATAAATTGTCATCAATAAGACTTCAATGCTATTGAAATAATTTCCTTATTCAACTTATAATGAGGAATATTATTAAATAGATTGGAGTCTTTTTATTATGAAGAAAACAAATGTGTATTTTAATCACGATGGTGGCGTGGATGTGTCAGGAAGCCCGAACTTGTAAAATCAAAATTGGCGGATCACCAATTTCAGCATCAAAATCCAACTCGAAATTGGAGGATCACCAATTTCAGCATCAAAATCCAACTCAAAATTGGAGGATCACCAATTTCAGCATCAAAATCCAACTCGAAATTGGAGGATCACCAATTTCGTCCATCCATCACCAATAAACAAGTCCGATATCGACAAGATATCGGACTTGTTTTGTATATACTTAATTGCTAATAATCGTTATCAGTACAATAATGTAGCACAATACATTTTTACTTGATACACTAAATAAAAAATGCATAGGAGAACGATAATGTTTAATATATTCAAGAGAAAACAGGAAAAGACAAACGATATGTTAACTGTTCTAGGGGTTGATGATCGCGTACGTGGTACTGCAGGTGAGGAATATGTGCATCACGAACAGCAAATCACTGAACTGATCAAGCCGATTAAAGAAGTGGAAGCGAAGACGACAATCGACGGACTGCCAAATAATATTTACTGGATGGTTGGGCATGTCATTGTAGAAAATGAATATCGTTTAATACCGAACGCTGCTAATACTGAAATTGCTGGATTAGCAAAATATTTTAAATCGGGAACGAGCCCTGATGACTTTGATGAAGATATTCCTTCGTTTGATACATTGAAGTTATTGCTTCCACTTCAGACGAAACGTCTATTAGGTGGGATTTGCGATCGCGACGAACTAAGTATTAAGAATGACGATATCGAATTTGCTGCCAACCATATGACGCTTCATCTCGGGCAGCTAAAAACGATGCATCAGCTTATAATGAACAATGACTAGGGGGTAAATTTTATGAGAAAACAATTAGAAAGTCCAACATACTTTCATCACGTTGAACATTTAAAACATCAGCAAGGCTCTAAACGCACACTATGGGCGTCACTTTACATCACATTATTCTTTACGATTGTAGAAATTGTCGGGGGGATATTATCTAACTCACTTGCATTACTATCTGACTCAATGCATATGATGAGTGACGTATTAGCATTAGGATTATCGATGCTTGCTATTTATTTTGCATCAAAAGCACCAACAGCTAAATATACATTCGGATATTTACGTTTAGAAATATTAGCAGCATTACTTAACGGCTTAGCACTTATCGTCATTGCATTAGGTATCACATACGAAGGGATTATGCGTATTTTACATCCGCAAACAGTTGATGTTAAATTAATGCTGATTATCTCTACAATCGGACTTATCGTCAATATTATCTTAACATTCATCTTAACCCGTTCATTAAAAGGTGAAGACAATATCAATGTGCAAAGTGCACTTTGGCATTTTATCGGAGATTTATTAAATTCAGTAGGCGTTATTGTTGCAGTGATCATCATCTACTTTACACACTGGACTTTAATTGACCCAATTTTAAGTATCATCATTTCAATTATCATTTTCCGTGGAGGATATAAGATTTGTAAGAATACTTGGGGTATTTTGATGGAGCGAGTACCAGATGGATTAGATACTGATAAAATTATTCAGACGATGAAAAATCATCCGGCAGTTGTTGATGTGCATGAATTCCATCTATGGTCGATTACAACTGATCATCCATCAATTACAGCGCACGTTGTTGTTGAACCTTCAACAGATGATAAGAACTACCAGGTCATCAATGAACTCTCAACGATATTAGCTGATAAATACAATTTAAAACACGCAACCCTTCAAATCGAACATCTGGAGAAAAATAATCCGGACAATGCATATTTTGAAGAGGTTAAACATCACGAATAAAACCGTGTGCAGCAATTGCTGTACACGGTTTTTATAGATAATTATGATAGCTGATCTTTTGGAATAGGCGAAACATCTGATAATTTATATACATTATGGCTAATATATTGTAGCTCATCCAAATAAAAGGTAATGTAGCGTAGAAGACGTAATAATGTCAATTCATCATTATTTGTTTCCATAATACGATCATAATTGAGTTTTCTACAACGGAGACGCATAAATGAAGGGGCCTCATGATACAGGTCATTCTGGTAAATAGAACATGTCCATCTGTGATTGAAACGATCGAAGATTTCATAGTTGTTTAGTGCGTTCAAGATGTATCCCCCCTTTATATTAAATTAAATATATCACGTTCATTGTTTGAATAATACAATAATAAATTACAAAAA
>CAACWL010000493.1_pt1 | contig 18269 bp, 18 predicted proteins | sample 2275641 | NCBI WGS metagenome assembly CAACWL01 (sample SAMEA5312462, study PRJEB27640) | indoor metagenome | biome: indoor environment; feature: uncontrolled; material: polymer tiles stone | place: Germany | collected 2014-07-07 | reverse complement strand
ACGTTCATTAAATCGATCGCACACAATCTAGAATCCATTAAATTACCTTCAAAATCTTCCCAATGACTAAATTCATGTAATGCTGTACCTTGTGGAGGTGTTAATTTACCTTCACGTACTGCAATAATTTGATTTTCTAGGAATGTTTCTACTCTATCTCTTGCTTTTTTAGCTTCTCTATAACCTTTGAATGCAGTACCGATATTTTTGAATGAATCGATCATAGTATCCATATCTTTAGCACAGCTTTCGATTTCTTCAGGAGAAGCGATAATGCCTGCCCATCTAAATCCAACTTTAGTTAATAGAATGATAGATTCTTTATAAACGTTAACTTCGTCCATTCTTTCCATACGTTCAGTATTCATAAACCAAGTACTACGTGTAAGTTCTCTCAAATATTCTAAGTTTTCTTCAGTCATTAATGACATAAATAGAGCTTTACGGTCTATGTGTTTTTTACCACCAGTAGTATGTATAGCGCCTTTACCGAATAAAGTATTAACAACACGTTTAGGTAACGTACCTTGTCTTTCAATTAATTCATTGTTATAAAAAATCTCTGCAGCTTCTTTACCGCTAAATACAACTGTTCTTCTTCCACCTAATGCTCTTAATTCAAAAATATTTGTATCAAATTTCTCAAGTCTATTTGGTACATATTTATAGCCTTCTTTTAAGACTTTTAATGTACTGTCTAGACCTCTATCTTTTGGTATTTGCTTACCCATAAAGTTAATGCCCCCTAGAATTTTTGTAAATTTCATATACTTACATATTATTTCATTTTCTGCGAAAATAATCAATCAACTACTATTATCAATTGAAAATTTTATATCTTTGTCAACTAATGCATGCCTTTTTGACCACTCAATTAGCGTATCTGGATAAACGACATCATCTTGAATCGATTGACTTAGATTATCAACTGGAAAACTAAGTATAAATCGTTGATCAATAATTTCTTCAACAATATTAAAAAATGATAAATTCCCACTTGTTGGTCTTCCGACAAGATTGACTATTCCCGATTTTGCTATTTTATAAACGAGCCATTCAGCTGCATAAGATGTATCCTTATCAATTAAGACCACAATTTCTTCAAATCGACTTAATCCGATAAAATCAATTTTATCATCATCAAAGAGTTTCCAATCACCAACAGGTTGATCCAAAATATTTTGATAAAAAGCTTGTTCATTCATTTCACTGCACGCTTTATACAAACGTTCTAATTTTTGCTTAAATAACGTCTTATGACGCTCTCGCTCAACCTTTACGTGTGTGTCTCTCGTTAATATCGTTTCTTGATTACCAATCTCATAAAAATAAGGTATAAGAAACTCTGCGATACTTAAATTTTTAAATTGTGCATTCCTAAAATCAAACACGACTTTTTTAGATGATTCTTGAATTTTGGATAATTTATATAACGCTTCAACAGCTTGTTCAAAACGAATATCACCGTTAAATTCTAATATTGGCACATCATCCTTAACTGTCATATCAATCGTATGTTCAGTACTCACCGGATAATGTCTCAATTCAAAGCGATAAGTTTGATTCGCTCTTTTTACTTCTACTTCATTTTGGAAAGTTAAAATATGTCCCCATTCTTCCCTATGGTATGGTTCATCTTTTAATAAACGATGATATCTCATTCTACAATATTCAATAGAATCCCCTGATAACTGTGTAATTTCATCACCAACAACAAAGCGTATATCATCCAGCACTTCCATAACAACTAAAGCATCCTTAGTAGCCCTCACCTTAATCCCCACTTGCTTGTCAGGAACTTTCAATGCCTTAATAGACGTATTTAACAAGCCTATATCATAGAAGAAATTATTCATAACTTCTATAAAGACTTGATCAGTCAGATGAGATGAGGTCACAATATTTTTATACTCTTCATAAATAGCGTTCTTTTGATCAGCATCTACAATAGCATGTTCTGTTTGACGATATACATATTCATATAAAGACACATAAGGAAGCATATTTTTCACCCCAGACTCATTTTCTAAATTTTACTAAGAACTAAGCATTAAATCAATAGTGTATAAAAATAGAGACTGAAACACTGTTTAATGTTTCAGTCTCTCATATAGCTATATACTTTTCATATATTTAGAAATCATCGTAATGAATTGTGTTACTTTCAATTTCTTTACCATCTACTTCAACGCGATATTCAGCTGATTCGCCTTTTGGAATCGTGAAATTAATGCTTCTTGTTGTATCTTTTTTAATCGTAAAGGAATCTGCAACTTTTTTAATATCATTTGATTTATCTTTAACAAAGATTTCTACTTTTTGACCTTTTTTACTATCAGATCCTGTAAATGGTATATAAACAGATTGTGTATATGTTTTATCTCTTGCATTATCATTGTTGTCATCATTTTTATCTTTGTCATCTGATTTATCTGAGTCAGAGTCTTTATCTTCACCTTTAGATACATCAAAGTAAATCGTTGATTCGACTGGCAATTGTCCATCTTTAAATAATTGTTTGACAATTGTATCTGCTGGTTCATCACTTTCAACTTCAGATTGTTCTACTTTAAATCCTAGCGCTTCAAGTTCAGAAGTTGCTTTACTGATTTCTTCACCCGTATAATCTTTAACGTATTCTTGCTTCACGCCGATTGATTTTGTCAAAATAATCATCGTATCTTTAGGTACGACTTTAGAACCTGGTTCAATATTTTGATTAATTACTGTGCCATTCACCGCTTTATCGTATTGTTCTTTTATACGGACAGATTCAAAGCCTTGTTTTTCTAATTGCTTTTTCGTTTTGTCTGCTGATTTTCCAACATAATCTTCTACGGTAAACGTCTTAACACCTTGAGATATCACTAAATCAACTTTAGTCATCTCTTTGACTTTACTACCTACTTTAGGTGTTACTTTCATAACTTCGCCTTCTTTAAAGCTATTACTATAGGCTTCTGTTATTTTGCCTTTACTTAAACCTTTTTCATCTATTAAAGCTAAGGCTTCACCACGTGATTTTCCTAATAAGTTAGGCACATCTACATATTTAGGTGCTGTTAAGGCAAAACCGATTGCACCTACTAACATACATAATAGTAAAATAGGTACAAAAACGATTAACCATTTATTTCGCTTACGTTTAGGCTTATTTGTTTCCGTATTTTGTTGTTGTGCATTAGCATTTTGTTGCGTCGTTGCATTTGGAACAGTCTTTGTATCACTTTCTTCTTCATCTGCTTTTATAACGGGCATTGTTTTAGTATCTGAATCAGAATCATACCTAGGTAATTCATCTTTACGTTCATCATCCAATGCTGTTAAAAGGTCATAATACATTTCATTTGTATAACGGTACCTGAGTGACTTTTCTTTACGCGTTGCTTTCATAATGACATTTTCTATACTTTGAGGTATAGATGGTCGTTCTTTTCTAATAGAAGGCAACTCTTCTTGAATATGTTTAATGGCTACACTTACAGGCGTTTCCCCATTAAATGGTGGGTGTCCTGTTAATAATTCATACAATACAATACCAATAGAATAAATATCTGATGATTCATCTGTTGATTGACCTTTAGCTTGTTCAGGCGATAAATATTGAACAGAACCCATAACATGATTCGTTTCAGTTAGAGCTGTTTCACTTAATGCCCTTGCGATACCAAAGTCTAATATTTTTAACGTCCCATTTTTAGTCATGAGAATGTTCTGCGGTTTAATATCTCGATGAATAATTCGATGATGGTGTGCATGTGCGATACCTTTTAAGATTTGAAGCGTCATTTCAACCGCTTCATCTGCAGATAACTTACCTTCTTTACATAGATATTCCTTTAATGTTGGTCCTTCTATATATTCCATAACAAGGTAATAACAATTATCATCTTCTTCTACATCCAGTACATTCACAACGTTACTATGACTTAAAATCGTCGTATTTTGAACTTCTCGTTCGAAACGTTCAACGGCTTTTTCTTTTTCATAAGGCGGTATGTTGATTACTTTCACTGCTACATCACGGTTCAAGATCTTATCTTTCGCTAAATAGACGTTACTCATACCACCGCCACCAAGATACTTCACAAATTCATAGCGACCGGCGATTATGCGACCTATCATATTTTTCCACCTTCAAATGGATATAATATTAACGAGATATTATCTTTACCTTCGACTTCTATTGTTTCTTCGATAAGCGTTTCACCAATATCCTCAACCGTACCTTTATGAGACATCACAATTTGTTGAACGTCACCTTCATGTAAATAATCTGTTAAACCATCTGAATTTAAAAGCAAATAATCATAAAATTTTGTATTGTAGTAAAAAATATCTGGGTTAACACGTTTATCTGTTCCCATAACTTTTGTAATAATGTTTCTTTGAGGATGCGTGAAAGCTTCTTCTTTCGTAATTTCCCCAATCGTAACAAGATGATTAACAAATGTATGATCATTTGTTAATTGCATCATTTCACGACTGTTCATCAAATAAGCACGTGAATCACCTATATTAGCTACAACGATGTCTTTTTCATAGACTAGAGCACAAACACAAGTTGTACCCATGCCTCTATACATCTCATTGTTCATAGACTCGTTATATAATTGTCTGTTTATATCAGCTAAGTTAGATTGCAACCAATCTTCAGCATGATCATATTCAATATAATTTTCATCTTCGAATCTAGCTTTAAGTGAATCATTCACAAATTGACTTGCAACTTCACCAGCAGCATGTCCACCCATACCATCACAAATCACTAATAACACTTGACCTGTTTGATTTGTATAGATACCACCTGCATCTTCATTTTGTTCTCGAAATTGACCGACATCTGTAAAAAACCGTGCTTCCATGATTTGTTACCTCGTTTCTTCTTTTCGCTCTTTTGCTCTTAGTTGTCCACATGCAGCATCAATATCTGCACCTTGATTACGTCTTATTGTAGCATTTATCCCGTTTCTTTTTAATTCTTTTTCAAATTTAAAGATATCTTCTTTTGATGTTTTTACATAATCACGTTCTGGTACGTGGTTAACTGGAATTAAGTTCACGTGACAGTTTAAATGTTTAATTAATTTTGCCAATGCTTTTGCATGATGAACTTGGTCATTCACGCCTCCGAATAAACCATATTCAAATGTGATTCTTCTATTCGTTTTGTTGACATAGTATTCAATAGCTTCCATTAATTTATCTAAATCATAAGCTCTGTTAATAGGCATCAATCTAGAACGTGTTTCATTATCAGCTGCATGTAAACTTAATGCAAAGTTTATTTGTAGGGATTCATCAGCAAAATCGTAAATTTTAGGGATGATACCTGATGTAGAAACTGTAATATGACGTGCACCGATGTTTAAACCTTTATTATGATTAATGATTTTTAAGAATCCCATCATTTCATCATAGTTCTCAAATGGTTCACCAATACCCATAATAACGACTTGACTGACACGCTCATCCGTAGCATCTAAAGCTTTTTGAACTGTTAATACTTGCGCAACAATTTCACCCGCTTCAAGGTTACGTTTCAAACCACCGATTGATGAGGCACAGAACGTACAACCTATACGACAACCTACTTGAGTTGTCACACAAACTGAATTCCCATATTCATGTCTCATTAATACTGTTTCAATCGTGTATCCATCTTGTAATTCAAAAAGAAACTTGATTGTTCCATCTTTACTTTCTTGTTTAACAGCTACTTCTAACGTTGTAATTTCAAATGATTGAACTAGTTTTTCTCTCAATTCTTTTGAAAGATTTGTCATTTCGCTAAAAGCGTCTACTCTTTTAACATATAACCAATCAAAAATTTGTTTAGCTCTAAACTTTGGTTCTGATTGATCGATCAACCAATCTTCTAATTCTCCTAATTGTAATGAATATATTGAAGGTCTTTCGAAGTTTGGCATAAATTTATTGCGTTTTTTCTGTATCGCTGGCATATTAACTTTCCTTTCTCTTAATTTTAGTAATAAAGAAACCATCTGAATTATAATCTTGAGGTAGTAGCTGTAATGTTTTAGTTTCTTGATTTGTTCTTGGATCTATAAATGGTGCGAATTCAAACTCTGGATTTGCTTTTAAGAATGAATAAACAACATTTTCATTTTCCATTTGTTCGATTGTACAAGTTGAGTACACTAATTCTCCATTCGGTGCGAGAGATTTACTCGCATTTTCAAGGATCTCTAATTGTAAGTGCCATAATGATTCAACATCTTTTGACGTCTTGTCATATTTAATTTCAGGCTTTCTTCTCATGACACCAAATCCACTACACGGTGCATCTACAAGGATGTAATCATATGTTTGATCAAAAGGCTGAGTTGCATCGTGTACAGCTGCTGTTACATTTTTAAGTCTTAATTTTTTGATATTAAAATCAATTAAATCTATTTTATGTGGGTGAATGTCAAACGCATCAACATGACCTGTTTGATTCATGATTTCAGCGATATGACAAGTCTTACCACCTGGTGCACTACATGTATCTAATACTGTACTATTCGGTTTTGGATTCAAAATTTCTGCTACAAACATTGAACTCTTATCTTGTACAGATAATAAACCATCTTTAAATAATCTATCATTTACAATGGCTTCACCTTTAACATGTAAACATCTTTCTATGTCTTTATCTATTTCGACAGTATAACCATTACTTTGTAATCTTTCAACTGCATCTTCAACAGATATACGTGTTGTATTTACTCTTACTGTTGTATCTGGCGGTGTTAAACTTAGTAAACACATTTCTCTTGTCTTTTCATATCCAAAATGTGTAATCCAATGTTTCGTTAACCATAAAGGTACACTACCCTCTATTGAAAGTTTCTTATCATCATGTTTGATTTCATCTAATGTTCTTAATGGTGTAGACATGAAATTTCTAAGAATCGCATTGATTGCTTTACTATTGTGTAAATCACCGCGTACTTTAGCAATATTGACAGCTTCATTGATAATCGCATGATTTGGAACTTTATCTAAATATACATATTGATATGCACTCATGATTAATAGACGTTTCATCCAACCTTTTAACTTCGTCTTAATAAAAGGTTCAATTAAATATTCTAAAGTGATTTTTCTTTGTAAAGTACCATATACAAGTTCTGTTAATAATCCGACATCTTTTTTAGATACGGCTTCGTTTTTTATCGCTTCATTAAGTTGTAGATTACTATATGCTTCACCTGTTAGTACATCATCTAGAATCGTTAATGCAACGTTTCTTACATTGTTTTTCATCATATTAATTTAGTCCCATCAATTTTTGATTGTAATCCGCTTAAATAATCTCGTGCTTGCACACGTTTTTTACCTGCTAATTGTATTTCAGTTAAAGCAACACCATCTTCACTACCTGTTGCTACAATAATAGCTGATTTAGTTGTTTCAACAATTTCTCCTGGATTACCTTTAACATTTCTTACAATTTCACTGCGCCACAATTTCATATTTTTATCATTCATCGTTGTATAAGCAACTGGCCAAGGTGATAACCCTCTAATATGGTTATGAATTGATTCAGCATCTTGTGTCCAGTCAATTCTTTCATCTTCTCTTGAAATATTTGAAGCAAAACTTACAAGAGATTCATCTTGAGGAATGCTATCATTTGTTCCATTAAAAATAGTAGGTAAAGTTCGTTTCAATAATGCTGTACCGAGTACTGCTAGTTGATCATGAACATCTCCTACTGTGTCGTTCTCTTTAATGTCGATTTCATCTTGGCTAATAATATTACCTGCATCTAATTTTTCTGCCATATACATAATTGTTACGCCTGTCTTCTTCTCACCATTCATAACTGCATAATGAATCGGAGCACCACCGCGATATTTAGGTAGCAATGAAGCATGTACATTGACTGCTTTATATTTTGGCGCATCTAATAGTGATTTTGGTAATAGCTGTCCAAATGCTGCAGTTACGATTAAATCAGGTTGTAAATTAATAATCTCTTCTAATTCTGGAGAATGATTTAATTTTTCAGGTTGATATACTGGAATATTGTGTTCGACTGCTACTTTTTTAACAGGAGGTGGTGTCAGTACTTTTTTTCTACCTACTGGACGATCAGGTTGAGTAACAACTGCAATCACTTCATGTTCTTCGATTAGCATTTCAAGAATGCCTGTAGAAAAATCTGGTGTACCCATAAATACAATTTTACTCATCCTTATACATCTCCTCTAGTTCTTCTTCGCTAATTTCTCTTGTCATCTTATCCGTGAATAACTCACCATATAAATGATCTACTTCATGTAAAATAATACGTGCAATATCATCATACGCAGTTAGTTCAACTTCATTACCATTTAAATCATTACTTTTCACAACAATCATTTTACTTCTGTTCACTTCTCCAAAGACGCCAGGTACGCTGAGACAACCTTCTACATCAGCTTCAGTTTCTTCAGATTGAGAAACAATCGTTGGATTGATCAGCTGCAAAATACCTTCTTGCTCCATATCAACAATCGCAACTTTAAGATCAACGCCAATTTGAGGTGCAGCTATACCCACCCCATCATTTTCAAACATTGTATCCTCTAAATCAGCAATTAATGTTTTTAAAGACTCATCAAAAGTCACAACATCTTTAACTTCTCTATTTAATATTGGATTTGGTACCGTAACAAGTGGTTTTACAGCCATATCTATCGCTCCTTTTTAAAAACTCATCGTATAATTATAACGTAAATCAATATAAAAAGCGACAGAGAAAATTCATCTACAGTCGCTTATATTGATTTGATAGAAATTTTTAAGTAATCGAAGTAAAATTGAATTACCAATAAATAACAGAAAGGAGTCCTTTATGAACACATCCGATTACTATCAATATTTACTCGCACTTGAATCACGGAAGATTTTATCGAAAGATGAGAGAAATAATCTTCTAACTTATTACAATGGTAAAGAAGGAGAACGCTATTTCAAATTATTTTTAAACACGATACCAAACATCTGCTATATTTACGACTTCGAATTCGGTAATCAACATCATGTCCAAATTGATTATTTAGTCGCAACAGATAATACACTTTTCTTATTTGAAATTAAACATTATAGAGACGAGTGGCACTTCGAACAAGATTTCTTAAAAAATAGTTACGGAATCACTACGAAATCCCCCATTAAACAAACTCAATTTATGAAATCTGAATTAGAAAAATTACTGTATCAAAATGGTATACATATAAATATTCAGCCTTATATCATTTTTACGAATCCTCATTTTATACCCGTTGGAAACTGGCCACATGATCAAAATATCATCTACTTCAATCAATTGAATCAAATCAAAGATATTTTACTATCCCAATCATCAAAGTTTAACCCCGCATTATTAAACTTTTTATTGCAACACAAGAAAATTCACTCCACTTATTATCAAAAAGAAATCACACCATACTTCGACATCAGCTTAGCAGGTATAAAATGCCCGAGCTGCAGAAAAATGAACACAATCAATATAGTAGAAAGTAAAATCTACTATAACTGCACGTACTGTCATTGTAAGATCAAATCCGAAAAAATCATTCTGTACAATTTGAAAGAACTCTATTATTTAAAAAGAGACGGCTTCACATTTGATGAAGCCATCCAGTGGTGTTATCCGGTGAAAGAATATACGATTGGTCGTGTTTGTAACAAGTATTTTAAATCAGCTAAGAAAAGAAATAGAAAATTCTTCCCTAAATAAACTATTGTGGTGTTCGTTATTTGCACTTTTAACAAGAACTGCTTTTAACGGGGTCAGTATTTGCACCTTTAGCCAAAACTGCTAATAACAGTATCAGTATTTGCACCTTTGGCCAAAACTGCTAATAACGAAGTCAGTACTCCCCCACATACATCAATTTCTTGAATTTAATCTATTTATTGATATTATCAACTTGAGGTGAGGATTATGCACACTAAAAATAAAAATGAATTGGAATTCACCATTTTCAATATTGATGTTAAAGTTGTTACTTTTTATAAATTTCTATATCAAATTAACGATATCATTCTTGCGATGATATTTATAACGGGTAGTATTCTATTTTTTAATGAATCAACTACTTTTGCAGGAACTGTTCTATTTGTAATTGGGAGTTTCCAAATGCTCATTCGTCCTTTGATTGCAATTTCAAGAGATATTCACATAAGCAAAATTAGAAAAGAGAACTAGAATTAGACATCATCAATATTTAATACCAAATCAAATTCCAAGTGATACCATTGTTACTTCATGTGATCATCTACTTAAGAGATTATATTTTTCATTCTATTATAATTAATTGTATGTCCAATTGTTCTTGCAACTGCTTTTGCAGTATCGTTAGATGATGATAATTACATTGTATATAAAGCATCTCTCATTGTTATTTTGTCACCGACTTTCAATTTCACACCAGATTCTCCAACAAAATCACTTTCATTGAAAGTTATTGTATTGTTGATGTTTTCCATGTTTTCTAACATAACGATTGCTGTTACTACTTTCATCATACTTGCAGGATTTTGCTTAAGTGTCTCATTTTTCGACAATAAGATTTCTGGTCTGAAATTTGTTAACAATACTGGATTTACTTTTGGATATTTGATGATTGAAAACGAAGAATTTGCATCTCCTATTTTTGTAACATCATAATTTTCGTTACTATCTTTCTTAATAGCTTCATCAATTGCTATTTTCGAATCATTAAATCGATCCGAACTACCTCTCATAATAGTAGCAACAAATATTTCATTATTTGTATATATAATCGCTGTTAAATTTTTTATAAAACCAACTGTTCCCGTTTTACCACCCAAAATTTTGTAATAATTATCAATAGACGGACTAGCTACACTTGTTTCTACTATCAAACTTCTAGCATTTTGTCCTAATACATGTAGATTGTACGATTTTTGTCCCCAAACATTGGCAATTTCTTGATATGCACTCGCTTGTAAAGTAAAAATATTAAAATCATATGCTGTAGATAATTGACCAACAGCAGTTAGACCAGTTGAATTAAGTATTTTTGTATCGTGGCATCCTAATTGTATTGCTTTTTTATTCATTTCTTTAATAAAAATTTGTTCAGCTTGTTCATCAGTTATATCAGTGTCATTGAATTTTTTTATCTCTTTATCGTTATGTTTAGTCATTACATCACTCCTCATTTTTAAAGATGATTGTAAAAAACACTAATTCATCGAATTACGTTAACGAAACTTGAATTCATTATACCAACAAGTAGTGTTACTTTCATTTTTGACTATTAATACATTACAAAGTGATACCTCTCATTATTTGCACCTTTGGACAGAACTGCTAATAACAGTATCAGTATTTGCACCTTTGGACAGAACTGCTTTTAATGGCACCTGTACTTACGTAAAAACCTACATTTTCATCTATACACATACAAAAAACCCGTGAAATCTTCACATTTCACGGGTTTCTTTCTATTTACATCATCATTTGCGGATTAATCAAAGAAAATTACTACTATCCGACATAGTCTAAAATGATTGATCATTGCAGTATTTATAAAATATTATCAATTAAAATTTTCAATACATTTTCCTGTTGTCTACAAAAATTGCCCTTTTTTTGCCCTTGCTCAAATTTTAAGTTATCAATCTAGTTTCTACATTATAATATTGTTTTCTATAAATTTAAATATTATTACTATTAATAAACTACCTTTACAAAACAGAACGCTTGTTCGTACGATGAATATAATGTATAGTATAGTAAAGTAAATTTCTTAGGAGGAAATAGTAATGGAATTGAATAAAGTTGTAGAAGAAAGTATGAAAATTCGTAAAGCATACCATGCTTTAGAAGAAAAATATCATGGTAGAAAATGGGAAATACAAGAAGATGCATTGGCGATGTCAACAGATGTTGGATTGATTAACAGACTTATAATGGATGAAGCAAATATTTGGCCAGCTAAAAAAGATGAAACAAATAACTTAGAATATAAAATCGGTGAAGTTGTATGGTGGTTAGCAGTTATATCAGATAAAAGTGAAGTGGATTTTAACAAAGCTGTAGAAGATTTTATCAAGAAAAAACAAAATGATTTTAATATTGAGTAAATTTTACAACCTGTATTAAGTAACTGTTTTTCGGTTACTTTTTTATTTTATAAAAACACCCGCCAATTAATAGGACTACTTTAGGAATTTGTACCCACGTAATAAATCAGATGAAAAACGAGATGATAAATAAGCTAGAATACATGGAAAAAGAGAAGGTTTTTAATCAACTTGCCCCGAGTTTGCCCTCAAAATCACTTAAAAAGAACAGAATGGTCGTTAGTATAATAGAATAAAAAATTATACGTGATAAAGTTGTATTAAGAAAATTAAATGATATGTTAGCGCAGAAATTATTTTATGATCCACCAGCAACGATTAAGTATTGGGAAGATGGATACTACAAAACTATTGAATGTGAGATAAATAGATTTGATAGTGAAAGGAATAAGTTAGAAGTTATTAAAGACAAGCAGAAGATAAGATTGAATATGGATTGTATTGTGGGAATAGAGTAAACTATTTTTATAAGGAGATGATGATTATAAATATAAATTTTTATACAAAAAGTGGAAGTATTGATAAAATTAATTTCTTATACGATCATGGTGTAGAATTATTTGCTGCTATAGTTACTTTACTTGCTTTTGGTCTTACGTTTTATAGTATTTGGAATAATAATAAAAAAGATAAAGATAATGAAATAAAAAGAAATCATAAAACATTACAGATGATAGATTTGATTACTGAGCATCATAGAAAAAAATTTGAAGTTATGTTAAGTAAAATCAATAATTTTGATTATAATATTGGTAATGTTGAATTATTACATGATGTACCCATGTATGAAATAAAATTTGATTCAGGTTATCCTCCATATAAAAATATATATAGATATGAAACACCTTTGTTTAACTCATATATAACATTTTCTAAATACGATTATTTAAAAAGTGAATTAGTCATTAATTGTATTGATAATTACGATTTTGAGATAAAAAAATTAGTAAGTAACCATCATTTAAGTTTAAATAATGATTCATTAGATAAAATAACAAATAAATTACTTACTTTGAAAAATTTAAAGTTTGGTATAAGTGACTTTAATTTACTTTCACTATATTTATATGAGTCATCATATAAATACGAAATATATAAAGGTAATAAAAAATATACTGTAAAATATGATCAAGAATTATCAAAAGCATTAAGTCAAATAGAAGCTCTATGTAAACTAATTAAAGATGTTCAAAAACCTATATCATAATAAAAAGGCGACTGTCTGTAGCAGCCACCTCTATATAGTCTTAACCTCTTCCGCTTAATTAAATTATAGCATATAAAAAACCCACCAATTAAGGTGGGTAATTTTTATGATTAAATTAAATTTTCATTATCATTTGTATCTATATTTTCATAATCACTTTTATCATCATACGGATTAATAAAATCAATTATATTTTCTTTGTACTTTAAAAATAATGCTATAATTGTTGCTATTCCCAGTAAATTAAATATTTTATTTTGTTTTTTCATTAATAAAATCCCCTATAAACTTAGATGATTGACCCTTTTCTAAAGAACAGAATTTTTCATAAAACTTTTCTATTTTGTCTTTATATTTTTTTTTGTGTTCATCTATATTTTTTAATTCTTCAGCTAATTTAAATTCATCTGTTATGATTTCTCCTGGTAAATCATTCATATAATCCATATAGAAACCTCTTAAACCTTTATCATATTTCTCTATATCATATGCAAAGAAATATTGCGGTCTTTTAAGTATACCAAAATCAAACATTACTGATGAATAATCCGTAATAAGTGCATCCGATATTAAATATAATTCAGAAATATCACTATAATTAGATACGTCAATTGCAAAATCTTCATATCCATTTAAATCTAAAGCATTAGCAATTAAATAATGCATTCTTAACAGAATCACATAATTTTCTCCTAATTCTTTTTGTAGATTTTCTAAATTAATCTTTAAATCAAATAAGTATTGTCCCTTTTTGACAAATTCATCATCTCTCCATGTAGGAGCATACATTATAACTTTTTTATCTTCAGGTAAATTTAAGTCTTTTTTGATTTGATTGATGTATTCTTGATCATTGCTTCTGTTAACTAATATATCATTACGTGGATAACCAATTTCCCAAGTACGTTCTTCATCCATCCAAAATGCCGTTTTAAAAATATTAGTAGAATACCTATTTGGAGAAACTAAATAATCCCATCTAGAAGTCTCAGCATAAAAATTCTTTTTATATTTAGCTGTTGTTGTACCTGGCATTCTTACAACTTTCATATCATTAGCTAAGCGTTTTAATGGTGTACCGTGCCAAGTTTGAATATATATTTGATTTTCTTTTTTATTTAAATATAACGGTAGCCTAGCATTAGAAACCCAAAACTTAGCTTTAGAATAAGCATCATAATATTCTTTAGAGCCCTTTTTAACTTTTTCAGCATTACCTATAATTACATTTTTATCTGGATTATTAAATACCCATATATAGTTTAATTTAGGATAATTTTTTTGCATATACTCATAAATATATTTCGGGCTATCACTATAGTTCTTACCACCAAATGATTCAAAAACAATTGTATTTGAATCTACAGATTCTTCCTTATCCAATAGTTGATATTTAGACCTATTTTTCATTTTATTATTTTGCACTATATTTTTAACATGTCTACTTACACTTCTTAAATTGTTGACATATTTAGCATTTTCTACAGCGTTCATAGATAAAAATAGTATCTCTAAATTATAAAGTAGTTTTGAGTCTTTTAATAAATCCCACTTTATGGTCTTAACAATTTTAACCAATGGTTTCTCGAGCATATTATACCTTAACTCAATGTCTCTTAAGGAAGGGTCAAAACCATTTTTAATCTCTAATTTCATTTTATGAGTTAAAAAATTTAAGACTTTTTTATTATTTGTCCTCTTTACTGAATCGATGTAACTATTGACGTAGTCTTCAAAAGTTAAAATAAAATCTTGGTCACTTAGAGTGTTTCCTTCGAAAGGATCATATATTTCTCCTCTGTAATAAAAAGGAAAGTCAAATAATCTTACAAATCTCTCAGCATAGTTTATATAATCCAGTATAAATGATGCATCTGTATATATTTTTAAATTTTCATTAAATCTAATATTATGCGCTTTTATAATTGCTGTTTTAAATAAAATATTACAAGCAGTATTTTTTCTTAAAAATGAATTGGGATTTGATTTTTGAGTTAAATATTCAATTCTTATTTTGTCTTTATCTACATATTGAGGTTTATTAATTGTAAATTTATGAATAGGTGCTATTAAACCATCTAATCCATTAACTTTTGACAAATAATACTCAACAGCATAACTTGCCAATTGATCATCGGCATCTAAAAACATTAAGTATTGTGTGTTAACTTTTTCTAATGCTTTGTTACGAGCGTATGCATGTCCAGAATTATATTCTAATTTAATATACGTAATACTTTTATCGTAATCACTAATTGAGTCTTTAATCAAATTAGCTGATGAATCAGTTGAACCATCATCAACTATAATTAAATCAAAGTTTTGATTTCTTTGTTTCTTTATACTTTCAATACAATCTAAAATATGTTCTTCATTATTATAATATGTAATAATAATTGATAGCTTATTCAATTTTATCTCTCCATTTTCTAAACTCTTTACTATTGTAGCTCATCTAATAATTTTTTATAGTTATTTATCGCAGATTGCTTACTAAAGTTTTCACTTAATTTTACATCTTTAAGAGGCTTATTTCTAGCATTTTCCATAGCAATTGCTAACTCATCTATATTATTCTTATCTACCAATATACCATTTTGATAATTTTCTATTAATTCACTTGGACCATACTTAATATTATAAGATATAATAGGACAACCATTGTTTAAACTTTCCATTATAGTTAATCCAAATCCTTCAAATTTACTCGTCAATATAGATGCTATTGATTTCCTAAATACTTCTTTTGGATTATTTGTATATCCTTTAAACTCTACAAATTCTTCTAAATTTAATTCACTTATGAGGTTTAATAATATGTTTTTTTCTCCGTCTTCATCTTTCCCATATATAAGTAACTTTGATTCATACCCTTTTTTAATATACTTACTGAAAGCTCGTATAATATGATCAATTTGTTTTTCTTTAGATATCCTACCTACGTAACAAAACTGGTCAATCTTATCAATAATGTTGCTATCATTTATTCTTTCAACGAAGTGAGGTATAACTTTTATTTTACTATCATTAATTTGAAAGTCTTGCTGAATGTCTTTCTTTTGATAATTAGTAAGAACAATATATTTGTCTATTTCACTATTTTTATTTAATGCAATTTTGTATGAGCCTCTAATTCCATTATCAACTAAATGAGTACTATGAAATACTAATACCCTTTTCAGCTGTTTATTACACTCAATTAAAGATTTATCTAATAACCTAGCATCGTTGAATACTATAGCACCATCTTCAAAAACATGATTGAAATAATAAGTGAACATTTCTTTCTCGTTTTCAAAGAATTTATAAGGTCTACTATCACGATATAGTATGATATATAATAATTTGCTTTTTTCAACATCTGAGAAATACTTTTTTAAATATAATTCCCCTCTTTTATTGTAATATTCTTCATATAATTTTGAGTATTTAGTTGCAGAATAATTAGTGATTCTATGAAGTACGCCGTTTTTTGTATATTCTCGTCTTTCTAATTTCTTCTTTGAGAAAGGACTCATAAAATCTTCGAATTTTAATACATTAGTTCCCACATAAAAATTTCTGTATAAAACATACTCTTTGTCTTTATAATATCTAACAATATTTTTATCAATTTTTTCAATTAAATTTGGTACTTTAATCTTAGTTTCTTTTATTCTTTTATTAAAAATAGTTGGTTGTGTATACTTTTCTAGCAAGTTATCATTTGATAACCATTCATAAATATTTTTTATTATTAAAGAATCGTTTATAAGTCCTCTATCCTTAAAATCCTCATATATATTTATGTAATCAGGATCGTAGTTTGTTGTATGTATGATTGATTTTTGATTAAGATTCTCTTCAAGAAATTTAATCCTATATAATAAAGATTTAGTTCTACCTCCATGTACTTTTGGTAGTATTGATGTAATAGTATGTAGCAATACAATCACTCCTTCAATCAATTTAATACTTCAATTAAAAATTATTATAAAAAAACCCCACTCATAGGAGTGAGGGTGCATATCAAACTTAATTAAGATAAAAAAGTTTGTAAATTAATTAAACCATATTATGAATATATTGTAAATTATTAATCCTAGTATTTAATAAACAAAATGCTATTCATTTAGGTGGGCTTTTGCGTATTCAAATAATAACTTTGCACTTGATAGGCTTAAATTGTCTATAGAATTTTCGCCATTTTTAAGCCTACCAATTTTTGATCTACTTAATCCTGTTCCCTTTTCAATTTGATACGCAGTAATATCTGATGCTAACAATAGTCTAATCTCTGCATATACCTTATCTATTTCATTCATCAAATCACCCACTTAATAACTAATATTGCTATAAGTAAGATACCTGCACCGATTAAAAATTCTTTCTTTTCTTCTTTAGTTGTCTTGCGTACATTGATTTGCATTTTCATTGTTTTACAGTGAGTATTATTGTATTATAGTTAATGAGAAGGAGAGCAAGCTCTCCTGTTAAGTTATTGCTCGAATGTGAAGTCAATCTTGATAAAGTAGAAGTTTATCTTGATTGTGATTCTTACACATTTGAGCTTTTTTGTTTTACTCACTGTTTGCCACCTCCTTATATATTAATAATAACATAAACGTTCACGAACGTCAACTAAAATTAAAGATTTATTCTTAAATTTTTACATAAAAAATAACCCCATCACACAAAGTGACAGGGTAAGTAATGGACGTTTTAATATGAAAAAATTATCATCAAAGCTATAATCTACAAGGGTAGCCTTGATATTTCTATATTCCACATATAATTAATGTTAAACATAAAAATAATACTCCAGCCAATTTTCGTAGACTGGAGCATGTAATACATAAAAGTTTGTAATTTTGAGATTAGCCAAATTCTACTTATGTAGCTAAAGCTAGCTACATTTATTTCTACCCGTCTATGTATATTATAAACAAAAACAACCCTACCTAGTTTC
>CAACWL010000623.1_pt1 | contig 18531 bp, 15 predicted proteins | sample 2275641 | NCBI WGS metagenome assembly CAACWL01 (sample SAMEA5312462, study PRJEB27640) | indoor metagenome | biome: indoor environment; feature: uncontrolled; material: polymer tiles stone | place: Germany | collected 2014-07-07 | reverse complement strand
TCGCTACCGACTAAACATGGTATTTTTTCCATTGCTGTTGGTTTAAAGTTTGAAATTGCGCCTTTGTTTTCAACGATCATTAACATTCTTTCTTTCGTATTGAATGCGATTGCTCTTGCTAAGTCTACGATATAAGAAGCGTGCTCATCTATTGTGAGCTCAGTTCCTTCTGCAGTGCCTTTATCGATAATGTTTTGGCATTCTCCAAATACGAACTTTTCTCTTCCTGCCATGACTTCATTTGCTCTTGTGTAATCTTTGTTTGAATGTTCTACTACATAGTCTGGGAAGAAGTAGTATTTTAAATATGTGTTAGGCAATGTATGTTTATCTAATGCTTGGACGTCGCGCGCTTTTTTAAATGTATCGTTCCAGCTTGCTTCTTGTTCCATATCACTACCTGTATCCGTTGAATATCCAAATTTCTCTACGTGTTGAATGATGCTTGGCATTAAATCTTTACCTGATTTGTCTCTAATATCTGTCCACCAACCAAAATGATTTAATCCGTAATATTTAACGACCATTTCTTTTCTAGATTTTAAGCCAATATTTGTAGCCATTAGTTCTTCTATTCCTATTGGCATATCACAAATATTTAATATTCTTGAATTTGGTCTTAACTTTCTAGTTGCTTCTGCTACTATTGCAGCTGGATTTGAATAGTTTAACATCCATGCTTGAGGAGCATATTTTTCCATATAATCAACGATTTCAAGTACACCTGTTATTGAGCGCATACCATATGACAAACCGCCTGGCCCACACGTTTCTTGACCAACAACACCATGTTTTAAAGGAATCTTTTCATCTTGTTCTCGCATTGCATATTTACCGACACGGATATGTGCCATTACAAAATCTACATTTTCAAAAGCTGTTTTTGGATCTGTACTTGCTTGTAATTTAACGCCTGGCGCTCTTTCATTTAAAAGTATTTCACAAGCATCTGCTATAGTTTGTTGTCGCTCTTTATCATTATCATATAATTTAATGGTACCAATTGGAAAATCTTCTAAATGATCTAATAACATTAATATAATCCCTGGTGTAAACGTACTTCCGCCACCTGCTATTGTAATATTAAATTTCTTCATTATTCATAACCTCCATATATTTGTTTAAATCATTGTTTCAAAAGAATCTCTTACTTGTGGAACACTAAGTCCAACGATAACTTGTACATTCGTACCACTTTTCGCTACACCGTGTGCCATTTGATTATGTGTAAAGTAATCATTATCTTTTACTAAGTTTGCATCATAGACTGTTACTCTTAATCTAGTCGCACAGTTTGTCACATCTTTAATGTTGTCTTTACCACCTAAACCTTCTAAGTAATAAATCGCTTTCGTATCATATTCAGATGCATTGGCATCAAGTTGCGTATCTGCATGATCTTTAGATTTATAATCTTCTTTTGTATAAAGTTTGGCATCACCATTATCTGGAATGCGTCCTGGTAATGGCACATTGAACTTCTCTATAATAATTTTGAAGACGAAGAAGTAAATGCCGACAAAGATGATTCCAATTATGAACTGAGCTATATACGTACTTCCATGATTAGAGAACAATGGAATCCAGTTGATTGCTGCGAGTTCTATTGCACCGCCTCCTTGAATACCTACTACGCCAAAGAGATACATGATTGTTACCATCGTTGCGCCTAATAAAGCATGAATTAAGAATAAATATGGTGCTATGAATAAGAACGTGAATTCTAATGGTTCAGTAATGCCAGCAAAAACTGCTGTTAAACCTGCTGGTAATACAAGTGCTAATACTTTTTTCTTATTTTCTTTAGGTGTTGAAGCATACATTGCTAATGCGATACCTAAACAACCGAACATTTTAATGTTACCTTGTAACAAGAATCCATAAGGGTACAATTCTTTAAGTGATTTAGTAGAATTCGAGAAATCCGTTAAATGCTCAATCCAGTATGGTTTTAAACCGCCATTTACAACAGCTGGTCCATATTCAAACGGTGTATAAATGAAATGATGTAAACCAGTTGGTATAAGAATTCGTTCTAAGAAATGGAATAACCAAACCCCTACAAACCCTGAATGCAACATCACACCTTGTAACGATGCAATGCCAGTTTGAATTGTTGGCCAAACCGCGCAAACGATAAATGCAATTGGGATCATCACAAAGAATCCGATGATCACTACGTATGGTAACCCTTGGAAAATACCAACCATTTCAGGAAGCTTTTTATCATAGAAACGGTTATGTATCCAAATAACAATAGCTGATATGAAAATCGCACCGATAATACTTGTATCTAACGTTTCAATTCCAGCTATTTCTTTAACACCCGTTAAGTTCTCGATACCTTTTGATAAATCTACGCCAAAAGTTTTTGGCCAAAGTGTCAATATAGCATTGATAAAATTGTTAAATACTAAATAAATCATTAAGGCAGCTAACGTTGCTCTACCTTGTGCTTTTTTAGCAAGAGAAATTGGTAAGCCAATAACAAACGCTAATTCCATATGGTCGAATATCGTCCAACCACCAGCTTCAATTAAGCTCCAAATTTTAAACCACATTGTGCCTTCATTTGCTATGTCGCCCATTATATTCGGATTTTTAAATAACGTTGCAAAACCTACAACAATACCAAAAAATGCGAACAGCAGAACTGGAACAATCATGGCACTACCAAATCGTTTAATTGCATTCATATTCTAACCCCTTTTCAACATCGATTTAACTCCACTTTAAAGGAAACGCTTACATTATCCAATAGGTTTGACATAAATAGAAATGACATAGTAAACTTAGATTATATTTTCATAACATGAAAATCTTTTCACTATGAATAATGGAGGGTTATAATGATATTGGATAAACTGATTAATGAGCATTATCAACGACTTAACGATAATGATATACATATAATACAAATGATTAATCAAAATATTCATCTGATTCATCGCTTAAAAATTCAAGAAATAGCTGATATTTCACACACTTCTATCTCTTCTATCCACCGTCTAGCCCGCAAGCTCGGATTTGATGGTTATAGTGACTTTAAAGCTTACATTAAATTAAACAGACAAGTTTCTAAGCCTTCTACTGATATTATTGAAAGTTTAGAACAAGATTTACAACAAACATTGAAACACTTAAAAATGATTGATTATGATTATATAAGTGAACAAATAGATAACTCTCCATACATTTATATATATGGAACCGGCGTTGCACAATTAAACGTCGCGAGAGATGCACAACGACACTTCCTTTCTATAAATAAAAGAGTAATGGTCATAAACGATGAAAGTGAACTTAAAATTTCAATGAATCAAATGAAAGAAGACGATTTAATCTTCATCATTTCTTTATCAGGAGAAACACCTCATCTTAAAGAAAATATTGAAATTATGCATACTCGCAACATAAGTTATATTTCAATTACAACGTTAAAAGATAACTACTTAGCTCAAAATGCACGTTATAATATATACGTAAACAGTTCACCTATAGAACTGTTCAACCAAATATCATATTCAAGTTTTTTACCTTATCACATTGCTTTCGAAGTCATCGTGCGCAAATTCAGTGAATGGAAACTATCACACTAAGGTATAGCTACAATAAATATATTTTTATTAAGAATTATAGGAGGTTATATTATGAAAAAAGTATTCATAACAGGAGAAATACCAACTGAAGGCTTAAATTTATTAAAGGAACATTTTGAAGTTGATGTCTTTGAAGGGCAGAAGTTAATCACGAAAGAAATATTACTTCAAAAAGTAAACGATGTAGATGCTATCATCAGTCCACTATCTACAAATATAGATAAAGAAATTATCGATCAAGCCCCTAACTTAAAAATTATCGCGAACTATGGCGCTGGATTTAATAATATAGATATTAAATATGCTAGAGAAAAAGGTATTGATGTGACAAATACGCCAAAAGCATCAACTAACGCAACAGCAGATTTAACAATTGGCATATTGCTCGCTGCTTCTAGAAGAATCGCAGAAGGAGATAAACTATGTAGAACGACTGGTTTCAATGGATGGGCACCGTTATTCTTTAGAGGTAGGGAAGTCTCCGGTAAGACTGTCGGCATAGTTGGTCTAGGTGAAATAGGTTCAGCAGTAGCGAGACGTGCCAAAGGATTTGATATGAATATCCTATACACAGGACCAAACAGAAAGCCAGAACAAGAAGCTTCTTTAGGGGCTACTTATGTCAGTCTAGATGAGATGTTAGCACAAGCAGATTTCATTACAATTAATGCTGCATACTCAGATGCGTTACACCATTTATTCGATAAAGACGCTTTTGAAAAAATGAAAGAAACTGCATATATTATCAATGCATCACGCGGACCAATCGTAGACGAAAATGCATTAGTAGAAGCATTAAAAGCAAACACTATCGAAGGCGCAGCATTAGACGTATTTGAATTCGAGCCGAAAATAACAGAAGCACTCAAATCAATGGATAACGTTGTACTTACACCACATATCGGTAACGCAACATTTGAAGCTAGAGATGAAATGGCAAGAATCGTAGCACACAATACCATTAAAAAACTACAAGGAGATCAACCAGACTTTGTAGTGAATGCATAAGCAACATAAAAAAAGCTCAGCCCCTTTTCTTTCGGGCTGAGCTTCTTTGATAACAATTGAATCGTTCCCCTTTATCATTCAATCGTTTCATATTAGAAAGCACAATCTATTTATTTTGTTGCATTTGCATGAGTTCATCAGCTGTAAATTGGACGTCTGTTCCTATAATGATTTGGATGTTTTTATCACTGATTACTTTATTTCCTAATGCGCCTGATTGTTTAATTTTTTCTTGATCAACTATACCTGTATCTTTTAAAGTTAAACGCAATCTCGTAGCACAATGATCAATCACTTCGATATTGTCATTACCGCCAATAGCTTCGTAAATAAGTTTTGTCTTATAAGAAACTTTTGCGTCACTATTACCCGTTGTTTGACCATCACTGTCTTCTTCAAGGCTAGGATCTTGTTTAACTGCTTCTTCCATCAATCCATCTCTACCTGGTGTCTTTAAGTTGAATTTACGTATAGCAAAATCAAATATTACGAAGTACACAACAGCCATTACGAGACCAAGCAGCAATAACATGAATGGTTTATTGGCAATTGGAATACTTAAGCTTAGTAAGTAATCAATTAAACCGGCACTAAATGTAAACCCTGCTGTCCATTGGAATGTTGCTGCTATGAACAGTGACACACCTGTAAGTACAGCGTGTATACCAAATAACATTGGTGCTGCTACTAAGAATGAAAATTCTAATGGTTCAGTAATACCCGTAACGAATGAAGCGATAGCCGCTGTTACCATTAAAGAACCTACGACTTTTTTATTGCGTTTTTCAGCATTTTTCCAAATTGCTAATGCTGCTGCTGGTAAACCGAACATCATAATTGGGAATAAACCAGCTTGATAACGCCCTGTTATACCTTTTTCCCCATTACTAGACCAGAAGTTAGCAATATCATTAATGCCCGCGATATCAAACCAGAATACTTGGTTTAATGCATGATGTAAGCCGAATGGTAATAATAAACGGTTAAAGAAACCGTATAAACCTGCACCTAATGGACCAAGTTTAGAAATCATTTCACCAAATGTAACTAATCCATTATAGACCGGTGGCCATATAAACATAAGTGCGATTGAAATAACCAACATAGCCGCAGCTGATAATATTGGTACTAAACGTTTACCACTAAAGAAAGCAAACGCTGTTGGTAATTTCGTATCTTTAAATCTATTGTAAATTGCTGCTGTTACTAATCCACAAATAATCCCGATAAACACATTACTTATACCTGTGAATGCCAAATCTACTTTATCTTCAGCAACGTGTAGAACTTTCGCCATTGATTCTGGCTTTAAAACTTCTGTGACAACTAAAAATGATACAAGTCCACTAAGTGCAGCTGCACCATTTTTATCTTTAGACATACCAAAAGCTAACCCGACTGCGAACAGAATTGGTAAATTATTAATAACTGCTAATCCACCATTTGCTAAGAAGTTAGCAACACTGTTTCCTTCCCCGTTAATTGCGCCAGAATCGATAAAAGACGCAATACCTAACAATAACCCTGCAACCGGTAAAATTGAAATCGGTAGCATTAGAGACTGTGCAAATTTTTGCATATAAGCCTTCATATTTTTCTCCCCTTATATAGTTGTTAAAAACGGAATCTCTATACCATGTTTACCACAAAATTCATTATATGTACATAATATATTAATTTTCCAAAAAATTTAAAAACTCAATCTTTTATTATTATTTTGAACATTTTACATGTTGAAAAATCCATAAAAAAACAAACCATTGGATGCTATCCAACGGTTTGTCAGGTTATATGCCTTATTTATTTATTTTTTTAACTACAGATGATTTCAATCCAATTTGACCAAATCCTGGTATTTTACAATCGATATCGTGACCGTCTTCAGGGTCTACTAATTTAATACCTTTTACTTTAGTACCTTGTTTGATTGCATTAGAAGATCCTTTTACTTTTAAATCTTTGACTACTGTAACAGTATCTCCATCATTTAATTCAACACCGTTTACATCTTTAATTACTGTATTATCGGCATTTGCTGTTTCTTCTCCATTAGCTGTCCATTCGTAGTTACACATTGGACAAATGTATGATACACCATCTTCATAAGTGTATTCTGAATCACATTTAGGGCAATTTGGTAATGTAGCTTCCATTTTTCAACCTCCGAGAGTTTATAATAACCTATATAATTTACCATAATTTCACTAATATAGGTAATGTTTCTACCATTATATTTCAAATAATATTAAGGTCTCATCACAATATAAGAAGTGGCTTTTTTAATTTTGGCGTCTTTTTTATGATTTTCAAATTCATACATCTCAGCAAAATGTATTTCTTCGCCTGAATGACTGATGATTGTTCCATGTGTAGAAGCTTCTTTGCCATGTGTGAGCATAGATTTTATTTCAAGACTCGATACTTTTTGTAAGTGTTCTTTAACTTCATCTATAAAGGCCTCTTTACCGTTCAATTCAAATTCTCCTGGGACATTCCATACAAAATCATCCGTTAACCAATTACTAAGATATTTTTCATCTCCTATAGTTGATGCAATTACAAAATCTCGTACTATCCTTCTTTTAGGTGCATTATCACATTTTAAATCACCGAGTACGGTAAACTTTAAATGACGTAAATCATCATCTAATTTACTAAATGACAATCCTTCATCTTCCAAAGACTTTTTCAAAATACTTATCGCTTTTGGTCCTAGACCATGTAATTTCGACAAATTGTGTTCATCTAGTTTCGATACTTGCTCTAAAGTTGTCACGTTGATGTTGTTTAACGCGTTCGTAGCAGGCTGTCCAATTTTCGGTAAATGTGTCATATTGGTACACCTCCTTTTATGAAATGTCTTTACATTTAAAGCTCATTAATATACTTATACCCAAAATGATTAGTCTATTTCAATCTTTTTCCAAAATGACGTTTCTAATTATCTTTAAAGGGAAAACGTACACTATAATTAGAGGGATGAAGTTGAGTAATAAAAAGCAAGATCAATTAAATGACGTGAAAAAGGATAATGACGGTAAAGCATTAACGACGAATAATGGCGTTAAAGTAAGTGAAGATGAAAATACTTTAACTGTTGGAGAACGCGGACCGAGCTTATTAGAAGATTTCCATTTCAGAGAAAAAATCATGCATTTTGATCATGAGCGTATACCTGAACGTATTGTGCATGCAAGAGGTTTTGGTGCACACGGTGAATTTCAAGTTTATGAAGATTTATCAGAATATACATCTGCTGACTTTTTAACTCAACCCAATAAAACGACCCCCGTATTCGTAAGATTTTCAACTGTACAAGGTTCTAAAGGTTCTCCTGACACTGTGAGAGATGTTCGAGGGTTTGCGACGAAATTCTATACAGACGAAGGGATCTTTGACTTAGTTGGAAATGACATTCCCGTATTCTTCATACAAGATGCGATTAAATTCCCAGACTTAATTCATGCAGTTAAACCTGAACCTCACAACGAAATGCCTCAAGGTGGTTCGGCACACGACACATTTTGGGACTTCTTTGCACAAAATCCTGAATCGACTCATACGACAATGTGGGTAATGAGTGATCGTGGTATTCCTAAGAACTTTAGACAAGTCGAAGGGTTTGGTGTTCATACATTCCGACTTGTTAATCGTGAAGGTCAGGCTCACTTTGTAAAATTTCATTGGAAACCAGTGCAAGGATTAGAATCACTCGTTTGGGATGAAGCACAAATTTTATCTGGTAAAGATATCGATTTCCACCGCAAAGATTTATATGAATCTATTGAAAAAGGTGATTTCCCAGAATGGGAGTTAGCTCTGCAAATTATTCGACCAGAACAAGAATTCGATTTTGATTTCGACATATTAGATCCAACAAAAATTTGGCCGGAAGATCAAGTACCCGTCCAAAAAGTAGGTAAAATGACGCTGAACAGAAATGTAAGCAACGTATTTGATGAAACTGAACAAGCTGCATTTCACCCTGGACATATCGTACCGGGTATAGATTTTACAAATGATCCTTTATTGCAAGGACGACTGTTCTCATATACCGACACACAAATCTCCAGATTAGGCGGACCAAACTTCAATCAAATACCAATCAATCGACCGGTAAATGAAGTTCACAATAACCAAAGAGATGCCATGCATCAAATGAATGTTCATAAAGGGCAAGTCGCTTATCATAAGAACGCACTCAACAATAATGACCCACATACAACACCTAAAGAAGAAGGTGGCTATGAACATTACCAGGAAAAAGTAGATGGCCATAAAATTCAAAAAAGAAGTGAAAGCTTTAAAGATTATTATAGCCAACCAAAATTGTATTTAAATAGTCTTAATGAAGACGAATACAATCATATGGTACAAGGCTTTTCTTTCGAGATTGGTATGTGCAAATCTATTATGGTGAAACAAAATGCAGTGAATCAACTAAACAAAGTTGATCGTAAATTAGCTGAAGAAGTGGCACAAAACGTAGGTGTTACAGTACCTGAAACAAATGAGGAAGTGCAATCAGAATCTAAAGATAGTCAACTCACAATGGAAAAATTCAACATCCCATTACCAGGACATTCAGTAGCCGTATTAATAAACGGTGATATTAGCGCTGAAACTTTAAAATCATACGCCAAAGTATTTACAGCAAACAAATTAAATTATGCATTCGTAGGAAAACATCCAAAAAGCATATCAGAAGACTACGGTATAACAGAAACATTTAATACAGCACATCCAACATTATTTGATAGTCTCATCGTATTATCAGACGATAGCGATATTAACCCATCAATAGAAGAATTTGCAGAACTTTCTTATAAACACAACAAACCGTTAGTCTTTAATCAACACGCAGCTGAAAAACTTAAAAATGCCAAACTAGACTTATACGGGTCTGGTGTCTTCATTTCAGACGAACCAGACACAATAGTCAAAGCATTTGAAAGAGCAAGATATTGGGATAGATAGAATTGATCGATATATAAAGTAAGAAGCAAGCATGCACTTTCAAAATCGTAAAATATAAAGATCTCTTCACTAGGCAATAGCCTAATGAAGAGATCTTTTATTTTGAATTTAAGTATTTATGTCCCAGACTCTACTAAGGTGAAAAGACTTTATGAAATTGTTCTTCGGTATCCGCTTCTATTAACTTTAAGACTTTAGTGTAATCATTAATAATATCGGTTAAGTTTTGATACATTTTTTCTAGATTGATTGTTGTATTCTTTTTAAACCGAGACAAAATACAATTTGTACTTCTTTATCATCCCATGCGATTGGTTTTTCCATCGTTATCATATATATGAATGTTTGCTTTGCTAAAGGCATTACTGGATGTGGTATCGCTACTAAATTGCCATAAGCTGTAGAAGCATGTTGTTCCCTTTCTTCTACACTGTCTATAAATCCACTATGAATTAAATCTCGCTTTTTCAATTGAGTATTTAAAAATTTTAATAAATCATCTTTATTGTTCAACTTTGTTTTTAGTTCGATTATTTCTATTAATGCTTCTTAATGATGAGAATCCTTTAAATCAATATACCTTTGTATCTTATCTAAATCTTGCTGCGACATAATTGGATTAACATATAACACAGGTAAATCTACAGTATCATTAATCGGTACTGTTGAAATAATCAAATCTGACTGTTCGAGGTTTGCTTTATGAATATTATATAACTCTATAATTTCAGAAATTTGAATTTGATTTCCAAAGTTCTGCATCAATTTATACTTTATTAATTGAGAGCTTGTTAATCCTGAATTGCAGACAAGTATGACGTTCAACTTTCCTTTATCTGTCTCTATTCGGTTTAGTGCCATCTCAAAGTGAAGCGCTAAATACCCTATTTCACTTTCCGATATTTGTACTTTTAAATCTTTTTCAATCATTTTACTTGCCACTAAAGCAATATCAAAAGCAAATGGGTAGTTTTGTTTAATTTCATTTAACATTGGATTTCTAATATTCATTTTATATTTATATCGATGAATGGATGTACATAAATGTAAATATAAGTTTTTCTTAAGTGCATTGTCTGTCGTTAAATCTAAATAAAAAATGCGTTTAATATGATCTAACATATGTTTAATCATCGTCTCAATCATATTATTTCTAGGTACATTTGTGACTTCATTCATAATACCTGTCGTCACAAAATGAATATACAAATAATCCATTTCTTTTTTAGGTAAATTCAAAGCAAAACGACGCTCTATAAATTGAATCATTTCTTGAAAGAATGCCTTTAATTCTTTAGGTAACGGTTGCTCTTCAATTTGAAATTGTTGTTCTATCATAAGTTGATTTCTCATTCTAACGATCGCAATATTAATATGTGTTACAAGATTATCAAGTTTCACTTCAGGAATTTCAATTTTATACTTGCTTAACAGTTTAATCAGATATGATTTAACGCTTTTAATATCATCTTCTGTAAAACCTATATTAACATGTTGATTATTTAATAAAAATTGAGCAATGGCATACCTAATTTGAAATTCTTTGCCAATTATTTTCATGCCGTAATTTGGACGGCTTACGATTTCAATTTCATATTGAGAGAGTATTTTTCTCATTTCATTCATGTCGTTTTTTAAAGTACCTACACTCACAAACATACTTTCACTCAAAGATTCTAGTTTTGTATAATGGTTATCCAGCAATAATTTTTTCATAATATAACGAATTCTGCTATCTTGATTGTTGAAATTTAAATTTTCATCTTTTAAAAACCGTTCATTCAAAAAGTAATTAAATAAACCTTCATCCATTATTTGGAGCTGATAACCTTTTGACTTTTTGATTAAAATAGTGAAACCATATTCATTGCTCGCTTCATTAATAATTTTTATATGTGAGCGAATCGTTTTTGAAGATAGTCCCAATAATTTAGCAATTGCATCACTGTTCATATATTCGTGTTGATGCTGGTATAATATTTTAACAATGTTAAGGTCTCTGGTTTCCATCACGCTCTCTCCTAATATTTCTCTTTGTATTTCATATTAGTCATTTAAACTGTTGCTTGCAGAAACTTCTTTAAACCATTTTCCACTTTGTTTGATTGTTCTTTTCATTGTATCAATATCCACCGAAACAAAACCATATCGATTCTTATATGCATTCATCCATGACCAGTTATCCATAAACGTCCACATATGATATCCTGTACAATTCGCACCTTCTTCTATAGCTTTATTCAACCATATTAAGTGTGATTTTACAAAATCTATTCTGTAAGTATCATTAATTTGGCCGTCTTCGATGAATCGTGCTTCATTTTCAACGCCCATACCATTTTCAGAAATGAAACTTTCTATGTTGTGATAATTTTCTTTTAAATTAATCATAATATCGTATATCCCTTTAGGATAAATTTCCCAACCACGATATGGATTCATTTTTCTACCTGGCATTTCATAGTTATCAAAATAATACTCAGGGAAGAATGGTGAATTTGGATTAGGAACAGTATCTCTCGCTTTAACACGTCTAGGTTGATAGTAGTTAACACCTAATAAATCTACTGTATATTGATTAATGGTGTTTAAATGTTCTTCTGTATAAGTCGGTACCAATTCATGTTTCTTCAAAATATCTACTAAATCTTGTGGATATTGACCTTTTGTTACAGGATCTAAGAAACTTCTATTAAAGAATAAATCCGCGATTTCTGCTGCTTTAACATCCGCTTCATTTTTACTACGTGGATAAGATGGTGTTAAATTTAATATAATACCAATTTTTCCATCATAACCATTTTCTTTATAAGCTTTGATCACTTGAGCGTTCGCAAGTACAGTATTAAACGCTACCTGGAATCCTCTTTTCGCATCAATTATATTTGGGTAATGGAAGTCATATAAATAGCCGCCTTCAACCGGTACAATTGGTTCATTAAATGTAAACCAATATTTAACACGGTCACCAAATAATTCGAAACATGTCATTGCATAATCCACATATCGATCAACAACTTCTAAAGACTCAAAACCACCTTGTTGTTGCTTTTTAAACGGCATATCAAAATGATATAAATTCACGAAAGGTTCAATATGATTTTCTTTCAAGCCATTGATAACACGATTATAAAATTGGACTGCTTCGTCATTTACTTCATTCGTATCTTGATCCATTAATCTAGCCCAAGAGATAGATAATCTAAATGAATTATGACCTGTTTCCTTCATTAATTTAATATCTTCTTCAAATTTATGATAAAAGTCTGAAGTTTGATAAGGCCCTACACCATCGAAAAATCGATTAGGTTCTTCTTCAAACCACTTGTCCCATATCGTTTCATCCTTGAATGATTTTGTACCTTCCGTTTGTGTGGCACTGGCAGCACTTCCCCACCAGAAACCTTCTGGAAATACATACTTAGTCATGATTTCATCTCCTTATATAAATCTACCATTTCATTTGCTAAATCTTTAACTGTGATTGCATTCATTAAATGATCTTGAGAATGGATGAGCAATAAATTCAATTCACTTTCCTCACCTTGCGCTTCATTTTGTAACAATTCAGTTTGATATTTATGCGCTTTATTGATTTCTTGTTCCGCTTCTTTAATGAGCGCTTCAGCTTCTTCAAAGTTTCTTTCTTTTGCACATTGTATAGCTTCCATAGCGCTTGAACGGCCGTTGCCACCGTATAATATAATTTGAAATGCTATCTCATTAATTGAGGTTGCCATCGTAAATTCCTCCATCCTATATTACTTTTCTAATTCTTGTTTTAAATAGTTTTTGTCTAATACTTTTAAAAATGGCCACCAAATGACAAATGTGATACATAAATTGACGAGTTGTAACGCTGCGCCTTGCCATGCATTTCCTGTCGCTAAAAAACCACTTATAAATATAGGTGTCGTCCATGGCACAATGACACCTGAAGGCTTCGGTACAAATCCAATGTACATAGCTGAATAACTTACAATTGTAATGATTACCGGTGAAACAATCCAAGGTATAACAACTAATGGATTCATGATGATTGGCAATCCAAATAAGATAGGTTCGTTCACATTAAATATGGAGGCTGGGGTTCCAAGTTTCGCTATTTCTTTATTTTGCTTACTTCTACAAAGTAAATATATTCCAATAACTACTGCTATTGTTCCACCAGTTCCGCCCATACCAACTAAAAATGTATCTATAAATTGTTTAGTAATAATATTTGGTAACTCTAATCCTTTTTGAAACGCTTCAAAGTTTTCATTGTTTAATGAATACCAGATTGGGTCAAACACTGTATTGACGATAATTTGTCCATGCAATCCAAAGAACCAAAATATTTGAATGAATAATACAGCAACAATAGTAGCTGGTAATCCTTTTCCTAAAGCCGTTAAAGGTTCTTGTACAATTGTATAGATTAAATCTTGTAACGTATTAAATGGTGTAAACGCAATTAAGATTCTAATGATTAAAAATATCGTTAAAGTAAATGCTACCGGAAGCAAGGCACTAAATGACTTAGAAACTTGATCTGGTACACCTTTAGGCATTTTTATCGTAATATCTTTTTTCGTAAAGAAACTGTATAACTCTGAAGTAATAATAGAAACGATAATACCAAGGAACATCCCTTTTGCACCTAGTATTTCTGTAGGTATCACCCCTTCAGTCTTGCCTACTACTTGCGGCGTTAAAATTAAAACTGCACTTAGTGCTGTTACCGCTCCATAAATCCCTTCCAAGCCATTCCGTTCGGTCAATTTATACCCAATCCCGATAATTACAAATAGTCCCATAATAGAGAGTGTTGCTGCTGAAGCTGGTCCAACTGCATTTTGCCATGCTGTAAACTGACTTTCTGCTAATAACTTATCTAAAAATGGAAAGTTTGCAATTACGACAAAGATAGAACCAAATATAATCAATGGTAAAGCAATCATAAAACCGTCACGTAAAGATGCTAAATATTTATTGTTATTTAATTTATCCGCTATTGGCAGTAATACATCTTCTAACTTATCCATAAAAGTGCTTTGCATTTTTATCACCTATTCCCCTAATAATGATAAAGCTTGTTTTAGTACGCCATCCCCGTCTATTCTTCCATAGCTTACTGAATCTATTGTTTCAATTGGCATTTCGATTCCTTGTTCTTCGGCTGCCTTTACAAATTTTTTCTTCATGAATCTCATTTGTGGACCGATTAATAGAACATCATACTCATCTAAAGCTTGAAAAGCATTGTCACTGGACATCGCTTTTATATTAACTTGTATATCTTGTGTTTCTGCTGCTTCTTTCATTTTTGTTACTAATAAACTCGTAGACATTCCCGCTGAGCATGCTAACAAAATATTTTTCATATTATTTTCCCCTTTCGACTATATTTACATTATATTTTGAATACGCTTACATATCGATATAATCATTTTCCTCTACTAGTGGAATGTAAATATGTTAATTATTATTATGCATAATACAAATAATAGTAGTATAATGCTTTTTATATTGTTTTTTTAAGCATATTTTTAACATATGTGTTATTGAGATTAAGGAGAGCGAAAAAAATGGAAGATCATGAATTAAAACGGAGTATGTCCAATAGACATATACAATTAATTGCTATTGGTGGCGCAATTGGTACCGGTCTTTTTCTAGGTGCTGGTAAGAGTATTTCATTAGCTGGCCCATCAATTTTATTAGTTTATATTATTATCGGTTTTTTCTTATTTATTATGATGAGAGCATTAGGAGAATTATTACTTTCAAATAGTGATTATAACTCTTTTATTGATATTGCAGAACATTATTTAGGTCCTTTATTTGGGTTTTTAACAGGATGGACATATTGGTTTTGTTGGGTAGCAACGGGAATAGCTGATATTACAGCTGTAGCAAAATATATTCAATTTTGGTATCCAGATGTTCCATCTTACGTTTCAGCCATAGCAACCGTTGTTATTTTATTAGGTTTAAATTTAATGACAGTGAAACTATTTGGTGAAGTAGAATTTTGGTTTGCACTTATAAAAATTATCGCCATCGTATTATTAATTGCGATTGGTTTATGGATGATTTTAAATGGTTTCAAATCAAGTACAGGCATTCAATCCGGTTTCCACAATTTATATTCACATGGTGGTGTGTTCCCGAATGGTGCGATGGGCTTCTTACTCGCTTTCCAAATGGCGGTATTTAGCTTTGTCGGAATTGAACTTGTTGGCGTAACAGCTCGTGAAACGAAAAATCCTGAAAAGAACTTACCTAAAGCGGTCAATTCTATCGGAATTCGTATACTCATATTTTATGTTTTAAGTTTATTAATTATCATGAGCATTACACCTTGGAATAAAATCGATCCAGATGAAAGTCCATTCGTTAGTTTATTTGTGTTAGCAGGGATTCCTGCTGCTGCGGGTATCGTAAACTTTGTTGTATTAACGTCTGCTGCAAGTGCTGCTAATAGTGGCTTATTCAGTAATAGTCGAATGGTTTATGGTTTAGGTCAAACAGGTCATGCACCTAAAACATTGAGCAAAACGAACAGACGAGGTGTACCATACCCAGCTTTAATTTTTTCAGGCGTTGTATTATTCTTAGCTGCAATATTAAACTATTTCATACCTGATGATGTGTTCACACTCGTAACAACACTGGCAACAATATTCTTTATATTTATCTGGTCAATCATTTTAATTTGTTATATTAAATTTAGAAAAGAAGATGCAGATTTACATGAAAAATCTAAATTCAAAAATCCATTTGGTGTGATTGGTTCTTACCTTTCATTACTATTTTTCGCATTTGTACTCGTTATTTTATTCTTTGCAGAAGATACACGTACAGCGTTATTATATTCACCTCTTTGGATAATCATGTTGTTAGTCGTTTATTACGTGAATCAACGTAAACAAGCCAATAAGCATTAATATCTTTAGACTGTAAACTATGTCATTCGACATGTTTACAGTCTTTTTTATATTATTAAGTGATATTAATATTCAATAAATATATGATTAAAAATTATTCGTGCAATATTTTCTTTATTTTCAAAATATTTAGAAAATACTATTAACTAATATATTTTTATGTGCTAAAGTTTGCTTATTAACTTAAAAAGGAGTGAACGCTAATGGTTAGTGAACCACTTATTTCAGCCACTATATTATTTTCATTAATTGTTCTCGGTGAAGTGATTTCTTATCTTACAAAAGCACGTGTACCAATGTTATTAACAGCTATGGTCAGTTATTTACTTTTATCATGGGCAGGCGTACTACCTGAAAAGATATTAGATCATGCAATATTGCCATCGCTTGGCGCACTTATTATTGCACCTGTTATTATGCACATGGGGACGATGATGCCCCTTCATATATTGAAGTCTCAATGGAAAGCAGTTGTGATTTCAGTCTTTGGAATTATTGGTTCGACTACTTTAATTTTAATTTTCGTTACACTCCTCTTTGATTTCCGTACAGCAGCTTCAGGAGTTGGTCCAATTGCAGGCGGTATCGTTGCACTACTCATCACTGTGGAGAAACTTCAAGATTTAGGATTAGCAAACTTAATTGTATTACCTGCTATTGTTCAAGCATTACAAGGTGTCATCGGTATGCCACTAAGTTCAATACTTATGAAACGTTATTCTAAGTATTACCTTACAAATAGAGAACATGATAAAAATGTTGCTAACATTTCTAATAAAAACAAAGTCAAAAAAGAAACAATTTTCAATAGAAATCCATTGTTACAGAACAATGTTATTAGACTATTTATCATGTTCTTCTTAGCAAGTATTGCTTTTATAATCGGAGAATTTACAGGTATCCACTACACATTGCTCAGTTTACTATTTGGTGTAATTGGACTAAAGATTGGTTTATTCGAACAAAAAGAACTCGAACGAAATCAATCGTTTACGATTATGATGGTTATCATCATCCTTATCGTTATCGGTTCTATGGGTGGCATTAAACCTCATGATTTATGGGCATTCTTACCAGCAATATTATCTATCCTCATTATCGGTACAATCGGCATTTTAATTGGTGGATTGATCGGTGCCAAATTAATTGGTTGGAGACCGACAAAAGCTTTACCAGTTGCTCTAACAGCACTATACGGTTTTCCAGGTGATTTTATTTTATGTGAAGAAGTTAGCCGTTCTGTCACAGACAATGATGAAGATAGAGAAGATGTATTTAATGAGCTACTCAGTCCGATGATTATCGGCGGATTTACAACTGTAACAGTAGCGTCGGTTATTTTAACATCTATATTAATGAATTTTCTTTAATAACTAGGAGGCATTTATCATGATTTTAAAAAACATCAACTTAATAGATGGAACAGGTAAAGAAGTACAACAAGGCGTAGATATTAAAATTGATCATAACGTTATTGCTGAAATCGGGAAAAATTTAACAGGAGACAATATTATAGAAGGAAATGGACAATATTTACTACCTGGCATGATTGATAGCCATGTACATGTCATGTTGGAAATGGAGCCATTAGAAAATCGCTTATCTACACCATTTTCATATAATTTTTATAAAGCGATAGATCATTTAAAGAGAACAGTAGATGCTGGTGTGACAACTGTTAGAGATGCTTTAGGTGCAGATTTAGGTATAAAAGAAGCTGTAAATGATGGCATCATATTAGGTCCACGTTTACAAATCAGTGTGAATGCATTAACGATCACTGGCGGACATGGTGATAGTTATACAAAATCAGGTATACACTTACCACTTTTACAAGATGATTACCCAGGTATGCCGAATGGATTGTGTGACGGTGTGAATGAAGTACGTAAAAAAGCGCGTGAAATGTTAAGAGCCGGAGCAGATGTATTAAAAGTTCATGCAACTGGCGGCGTTACAAGTGCTACTGATCATCCAGACTACACACAATTTTCATTAGAAGAATTAAAAGTCAT
>CAACWL010001000.1_pt1 | contig 18591 bp, 17 predicted proteins | sample 2275641 | NCBI WGS metagenome assembly CAACWL01 (sample SAMEA5312462, study PRJEB27640) | indoor metagenome | biome: indoor environment; feature: uncontrolled; material: polymer tiles stone | place: Germany | collected 2014-07-07 | reverse complement strand
GGAAGATATTTAAAACGACATGTAGAACGTCAGTAAATAATAAAGAGACATTGACAAGAATTTGTCAGTGTCTCTTTGTCGTTTTAAATTGTATTATTGCGTAAAGTTATTTAATATGAAAGTATTGGATGATGGAGGTTTAACATGATAACAAGTATAGAATTGATCGAGAAGTTTGACTTAGAAATTATTGCAGGTAATGTAGCGATAGAAATTCCTATTATCAATACGAATATATCGAGACCTGGATTAGAGATGGCAGGATTCTTTTCACATTATTCTTCTGATAGAATACAGGTATTGGGAACAACTGAAATGTCGTTTTTCGAAACATTGAGTAAAGAAGACAGAAGAGAACGTATGCAAAAACTATGTAGAAAAGAAACACCTTGTATTATATTAACGAGAGATATTGAAGCACCTGAAGAACTAGTAGACGCTTGTAATCGTAAAGGAACACCTTTATTAAGTAGTAGCGATGTTACGACAAGTTTAATCAATAAAATTTCTTCTTTCCTGGAAAGAGAGCTCGCACCGGAAACAAGTCTTCATGGTGTATTAGTAGATGTGTATGGCGTCGGAGTACTCATCACTGGTAATTCTGGAGTAGGGAAAAGTGAAACGGCATTGGAGCTTGTTAAACGTGGACATAGATTGGTAGCTGATGACAATGTTGAAATCAAAGAAATTTCAAGAAATGTATTAATGGGAAAAGCACCGAAGCTTATTGAACATCTGCTTGAAATTCGTGGCTTAGGTATTATCAATGTCATGACACTTTTTGGAGCTGGTAGTGTTTTACCTGAAAAAAGGCTGATGTTAAATGTCAATCTTGAATTCTGGGCGAAAGATAAAACGTATGATCGTGTAGGTTTAGTAGAAGAAACTTTAACGATACTTGACTCTAAGATTACAAAGAAAACTGTACCGGTAAGACCAGGACGTAACTTAGCTGTTATTATTGAAGTTGCAGCGATGAATTATCGATTAAATAAGATGGGTACAAATACTGCAAAAGATTTTAATGACAGATTAAATGCACAAATTAAAAATCAATCATTAAAGGAGATATAAAATGCTGCTAACACTTAATCCTATAGCACTAGAGCTGGGTCCGATTCAAATTCGCTGGTATGGTGTCGTTATAGCGGTAGGTATATTACTTGGATATCTTCTTGCACAACGAGAAACAGAAAAGAAAAACTTTACTGAAAATACGCTGATAGATATTGTGATTAGCTCAGTGATCTCCGGCATTATTTGTGCGAGAATCTATTATGTTGCTTTTGAATGGTCATACTATAAAGAACATCTGTCTGAGATTCCGATGATTATGAATGGAGGTATTGCTATTCATGGTGGTTTGATTGGAGCACTTGGAATGGCTTACTTATTAACACGCAAGAAGCATGTATCATTTTTCCAGCTTGGTGATATTGCAGCACCAAGTATTATTCTTGGCCAGGCAATCGGTCGCTGGGGGAATTTTATGAATCAGGAGGCTCATGGTGGTGAAGTATCAAGAAGTTTCTTAGAGCAACTTCATATACCGGAATTCATCATTAATAATATGAAAATAGACGGCGTTTATTATCATCCTACTTTTCTTTATGAATCGATATGGAATTTTACAGGTTTTGTTATTTTATTATTAATCCGTAAACATTTGAAGATTGGTCAGACGTTACTTAGCTATGCCATCTGGTATTCAATCGGACGCTTTTTCATCGAAGGAATGCGTACGGACAGCTTAATGTTAACTGAACATTTAAGAATTGCTCAGATGATTTCAATAGCAATTATTATTGTGGCAATAGCGATATGGATTTATCGTAATATTAAATACCAATTACCTAAATATAAAGAAGTTAATTTTCCGATGAGGAGTTCAAGTGATGCGCAAAACATCAAGCATTAGATCAAACGGTGTGAATCCTTTATGGCGAATGTATCGCACAGTTTCATTTATTAAAGTAGCTAAAAATTTTATTGTGATTGAATGTGGTAGAATATGCCCTTCAGTAAAATTAAAACGTCATTTATATCGCATGTTTCTCGGTATGAAAATCGGAAATAAAACTTCAATCGCATATAAAGCGATGCCTGACCTGATGTTTCCTGAGAGAATTACTATCGGTGAAAATTCAGTAATAGGTTACAATGCTACTTTGCTAACACATGAATATTTAATAGACGAATATCGCATAGGAAATATTGAAATCGGATCAAATGTATTAATTGGTGCTAATGCACTTATATTACCTGGCGTAACAATTGGTGATAATGCAATCATCGGAGCGATGACACTCGTTTCTAAAGATGTACCAGCAAATTCATTTGCATATGGAAATCCAATGATTATTAAAAATAAGGTATAATGGAAGTATCGACTTAAAAAGGGGTGTGATGGATGGATAACATTATAAAATTTCCTAGTAATGATGATGAATTTTATAAGATCGGCTTAAAAAAACAAAGCCAGCAATCATATGATGAAGCCATCTCATTTTATATAAAATCCCTTCAAAAAGAAAACAAATGGAAAGTAAATAAAAGCTTATCAGAATGTTTACAGATGATTGGTAAGTTTGATGACGCAGAACAAACGTTAATTAAGTATTTAAGTACGGATTTTGATTGTATTGATGTGTTTTATGAACTCAGTCAACTTTTTGTGAAACGTCGTGACCCTAATAAAGCATTTTTATTTGGCATGTATTACTGCCTGAATTCAGATGATATTTCTTATCTTGATGAACTACAAGCGTTGTTTGAAGTATATTACGAAGACCAGTCAAAGGTTGAAAGTGAAAGTGAAAGTTTTGTTGTACATTATATCTTTCAGAATTTCTTTCAAAACTTTCATTATGAATTAGCGCTGGACTGGATTAATTATCAGCCGGTTGATATACAGGAACGTTCAGAAATACGTAATTTAAAGGCGATGACTTTACTTTTTATCGGACAATATAATGAAAGTGGTGCGATATTAGAACAGCTATTATATGAAGATGCTACGGATATACATGCGCTTTGCCATTATACTTTACTGCTATATAATACGAACCAAACAGAACAATATGAATTATATTTAAAACGTCTTAAAAAAATTGTACCGATTAATGATGAAGAGAAATTTAAGCTAGGTATCGTGCTAAGCTTCCTGAAAAAATTCGAATCATCGCAAAAGTTACTTTTACCTTTGTACAAAAAAGGTAAATTTGTGAATAGTCAAATGTTACATGCACTTAGTTTTAATAGTTTTGCTTTAGGGCATCATAGTCAGTCAGATCAATTATGGACAATTCTTACTGAAATAGTGCAGAACCCTGGACCTAGTCCGAGGCAAATATATGATGGCCAACAATATTTAAGTGATGAAATTTTACCCCTCCTTGAACATATCGATCGCAATCATCGTTTGATAGGCATCTTTTTAATCTCGCAGATGAATGATAAGACACTTATTATCAATCGTAAAGTATGGGATATTTTAGAAGAAATGCCAGACTTCGAAAAGCTCTATCTATCATATATCTTTCATAATATTAATCTAATAAAACTGGATTTTATCCATAAAGGACTGAAAGTTTTATTTGATGAAGTTTATGATATTGCTTTATTTGATTATTGGATTGAAAAAGCTGAAGCAATTATTGATGCCAAGATGGATCTGAAAAATATCCAGGCTTACACTGCAGTATGTTACTTCTTATATATGAGAATGTCGAATGATAAATTAACTAAGCGAGAAGTTATCGAAAAATTTAATACGACGCGTTATCATTTTGTAAAAGTATATGATGCGTTTAAGCAAAATAATATTTAAAATTAATAAGTTGTTGTATATTGAACTTACGAATAGAAATAATGGAGGTAAGAAAATGACTGAAATAAAAGAATATGATGTAGTAATCGTTGGTGCTGGTCCTGCAGGAATGACTGCAGCAGTTTATGCATCGCGTGCTAATCTATCAACAATTATGATTGAACGTGGTATGCCAGGTGGACAAATGGCAAACACAGCAGATGTAGAAAACTTTCCGGGATTTGATTTAATCACTGGACCAGATTTATCTACAAAAATGTTTAACCATGCGCAGAAATTTGGTGCTGAATATGCATATGGAGATATTAAATCTGTAACATTAGACGGAGATATGAAAATTATCGATCTAGGTGAAAAACAATTAAAAGCAAAAGCATTAATCATAGCAACTGGTGCTGAATATAAAAAGATTGGTGTACCTGGTGAACAGGAATTAGGTGGCCGAGGCGTTTCATATTGTGCTGTATGTGACGGGGCGTTCTTTAAACAGAAACACTTAATCGTTATCGGTGGTGGAGATTCTGCAGTTGAAGAAGGTGTATACTTAACTAAGTTTGCAGACAAAGTTACAATCGTCCATCGTAGAGATAAATTAAGAGCACAAAAAATCTTACAGGACCGTGCCTTTAAAAATGAAAAGGTTGATTTCATCTGGAATTCAACATTAAAATCAATTAACGGAGATACTAAAGTGAGTTCTGTAACGTTAGTTGATAATGATGGTGTTGAATCAACTGTACCAACTGACGGTGTGTTCGTATATATTGGTATGCAGCCATTAACGAAACCATTCTTAGATTTAGGTATTACTGATGAAGTAGGTTACATTATTACAAATGATGAAATGGAAACAAGTATTCCTGGCATTTATGCTGCAGGAGATGTACGTGTTAAAAAATTAAGACAAATCGTTACTGCAACAGGTGATGGTAGTATTGCTGCACAAAATGCACAACACTATATTGAATCTTTAAACGACTAATTATAAGCATATAATAGATACGCATTCGCGTGTCTATTTTTATGAATTCATGTATTATAGAAGTAATAGCTTCTTGAGGGGGATTTCAGTGAAGAATGAAGAAAATTTTAAAAAATTAGTCGTTGTAACCGGAATGAGTGGCGCTGGAAAGTCTGTTGCAATTCAGTGTTTAGAAGATTTAGGTTATTTCTGTGTTGATAATCTACCGCCTATTCTATTACCTAAATTTGTTGAATTGATGCAGGATAATAATCAGTCACTTTCACGCGTTGCAATTGGTGTAGATTTACGTGGTAAAGATTTTTTCGACAATTTACGTGAAGAACTTCAAAATATAACAAATTTAACAGATATACTCGTCCAGGTATTATTTATTGAAGCAAATGATAATGTACTTGTTTCTCGTTATAAAGCGACACGTCGAACGCATCCAATTGCTTCTGGTGGAACACCTTTAGAAGCAATTAATGAAGAACGTAGATTATTAGCAGATTTAAGGGGCGTTGCAACGCATATTGTTGATTCATCAGATTTTAAGCCTAAAGAATTACGTTCAAAAGTGATTGAACTATTCGGCTCTGGAAAAGATAATATATTTTCTATCAATGTAATGAGTTTTGGTTTCAAACATGGTGTGCCAATTGATGCAGATATTGTATTTGATGTGCGATTTTTACCGAATCCTTATTATATTGAGGAACTACGCCCTTTAACTGGAATGGATTCACGTGTTTATGATTATGTGATGAAATGGAAAGAAACTGAAATATTCTATACGAAACTGATGGACTTATTGAAATTTGTGATTCCTGGATATATGCGTGAAGGAAAGTCACAAGTTGTAATTGCGATTGGATGTACAGGTGGACAACACCGTTCTGTTGCTTTGGCAGAACGTATCGGCAATGAACTGATTGATTTCTTTGATTTTGAATTGAATACTCGCCACAGAGATGCATTAATAGAAGGAATCATTGATGAGAAGGCTTAAGATTTGTCTGATTGGCGGTGGTACAGGATTATCCGTAATGGCGAGAGGTTTAAAGCATTATCCTGTAGAAATAACGGCAATTGTAACAGTAGCAGATGATGGTGGAAGTACTGGTAAAATTCGTGATGTCATGGATATACCTGCACCTGGAGATGTGCGTAATGTACTTGCAGCGTTAAGCGATGTAGAACCGATGCTTGAGAAATTGTTTCAGTATCGTTTTAACGATGAAACTTTAGGAGGGCATCCAGTTGGGAATTTGATGCTTGCTGCAATGACAGATGTGACAAGTGATTTTGGACATGCAGTCAAAGAGCTGAGCAAAATATTAAATGTTAAAGGTACCGTAATACCCTCTACAAATACTAGCCCTATTCTTAATGCGATCATGGAGGATGGTGAAATTGTTGTAGGAGAGTCATTGATACCATTAAAAGATAAGAAAATTGACAGTGTATTCTTAACGCCTTCTAACATCAAACCGATGAAAGAAGCAGTAGATGCTTTACTTGAATCTGATTTGATTGTAATGGGACCAGGTAGTCTTTATACAAGTATCATCCCGAATTTAGTATTGGATGAACTTGCTGAAACTATTGTTAAAAGTGATGCAAAAAAACTTTATGTCTCAAATATCATGACACAACGCGGCGAAACAATTGATTATACAGTCGCTGATCACATTGAAGCGATTCATAAACATGTTGGACAGCCATTTATACAATTTGTTATTGCAAATGATACTATATTTAACAATAAAATTCATGACAACTATGCACGTAACAATTCGACTTTTGTTCATTGTGATCATGATAGAATTCGAAAAATGGGCATTGAACTGATTACGGATAATGAACTTGTTGATATAAATCTAGATGGAATCGTCCGTCATAATAATGAAATTCTTGCTGATATGATATATGAGCTAGCATTAAGTGAAATCAGTACAATAGAGTTTAACCAGAAAGAAGGCGAGTAAAGTGTCTTTTGCCTCAGAAATGAAAAATGAATTAACGCGGATTGAAACAGATACGTGCTGTGGTAAAGCAGAATTATCAGCGCTAATTCGTATGAATGGTAATTTAAGCATCCAGAATATGAAATGGGTAATTAACGTTCAGTCTGAAAATGCTGCGATTGCAAGACGGGTATATAGTTTAACGAAGAAAATCTTTGGTGTAGATATTGAGTTGCTCGTTCGTAAGAAGATGAAACTAAAAAAGAATAATGTTTATATCTGTAGAATAAAAATGAAAACGAAAGAAATTCTGGATGAACTTAAGATATTAACTGATGGTGAATTTAAACAAATTGTCGATAAGTCTTTAGTATCAGATGAATGCTGTAAACGCAGCTATCTACGTGGTGCTTTTTTGGCAGGGGGATCAGTTAATAATCCTGAGACTTCTTCTTACCATCTTGAAATATTTTCTTTATATGAAAGCCACTCACTAGGTTTAACAGCATTAATGAATGAATATGAATTAAATGCAAAAACTTTAGAACGTAAAAAAGGTTATATTTCATATTTAAAAGAAGCAGAGAAGATTTCTGAATTTCTCAGTATCATTGGCGGATATCAGGCGCTGTTAAAGTTTGAAGATGTAAGAATCGTACGAGATATGCGTAACTCTGTTAATCGACTTGTGAATTGTGAAACAGCAAATTTAAATAAAACAATTAGTGCTGCAATGAGACAAGTAGAGAATATAAAATTAATCGATCAGGAAATTGGAATCGATGAGTTACCGGAACGACTTAGAGAGATTGCACGATTAAGAGTAATGCACCAAGACATTTCATTGAAAGAATTAGGGGAAATGGTTTCTACAGGTGTTATATCTAAATCAGGTGTGAATCATCGTCTAAGAAAATTAGATGAAATAGCAGACAAACTACGTTCAGGCGAGTCAATTGAATTGAAGAAATAAAATAAACTGGATGAGCAAAGCTGCTCATCCGGTTTTATTTATTCTACTATTATTTCTTAGTAGTAAATTTCATATTAATAAATTGTAAAGATTCCTATTTGGAACTTTTAAAGTCTTCAAAAGACTTAAAAGGAGTATCTTCTATTACAAAACTGCCTTCTGTTTCATTATTAACTTGATGAATAGCAGTGAACATTAATAATTCACGTTTACTGTCATATTGTGTGGTACCAAAATTTTTCGCATAGTTCTCATATGCAGAATAATCTTTATCATATTTATTAAGCGTATCTAAATATTTATAATCTTCTTCGTGCATTTCAAACTTTGGATAAAAATGTGCTGATTTATCGCTACTTATAATTTCAACATGCTTTGGATTAGCAGTAATAAAGCGACCATCCTGCAGCATATACATTTTTAGATTCTTATATGTTACTTCAGAAATAGCCGTAAATTCATGGTTTTCACCTGCAGGTATCGTTGGAATTCCGTGCCCTGTATCTTCAGAATAAATGATTGTTTCATTATCTTTAACTTTGATTACTTTACTAATGTTTTTTGATTCTACACCTTTTACCGGATATTTTTTAGTTTTTCCTGGATTTAATTTTTCAACGGAACCAAATACTTTTTTAGCCTGTTGCTCTGTATAAGGTTTAACGTTTTTATTTGCTGTATTGCTGGATTTATCTTTATTTGATTTTGTTTCAGTAGTACTTTCTATAGACGTTTCTTTTTTATCTTGTGAGGAATGATCTGCATTACATGCAGTTAATAAAAGTGTAGTAGATAAGAATAATGTAGATAGAGATTTCATTTTAAAACTCCTTCTGATTTAAGTATAAAAAAATATATCCAGACACAATTTGTGCCTGGATATTCTTTAAATAAGTTGATTATTTGAAGAATTTGAAGATGCGTTTCGCGTTATCTGTATTATCCATGCTACCACGCCATTGTTCACTACCTGGTCCATAACCGTAGATGTAAACGTCTTCACCAGTGTGTCCGCCAGTTGTCCAACCAGTAAAACTTCTTTTGTTTACTGGTTTTTCAATAGCGTCTTCAATTTTAACCGCATCTTTAGAAGCTACTGCATCTTTAATAGCTTGAACTTCTTCAGCTTCTAATTCGAAACCGATATTGTCTTTGATTATAGCATCAACGTTAGCGCCATCTTTCATCATTTGAGCACGTAAGTATTCAGGTGTATGTTTCATCTTTTTGATTGGATCTACGAAGAAGTTATATTCTCCACCTTGTCCCATTGATAAACCACCAGTAGAGTGGTCAGCTGTTGCGATAACTAATGTATTACAGTCAGTTTTAGCGTATTTAATTGCTTCCTGGAATGCAGCATCGAAATCTTGCATTTCACTCATTGCACCAGTGATATCATTTGCATGACCAGCCCAGTCAATTTGAGAACCTTCCACCATTAAGAAGAAACCTTTTTTATTTGAACCTAATTTTTTAAGTGCTGTATTTGTCATATCTTTTAATGATGGCATATTTTTATCACGGTCGATCATTTTTGGCATTCCACCAGGAGAGAATAAACCGATAACTTTCTTTTGCTTAGAGTTACTTGAAACTTTCTTTAACCATTTTTTGTTTGATACGAATTTGTATCCATCTTTTTGGAATTCTTTAATTAAGTTACGATCTTCACGTTCGAAATAATCTCTTCCGCCGCCTAAGATTACATCTACTTTGTGTTGCTTGTTAATCATTTCATCAAAGTAGTCATCAGCGATTGCAGCCATGTTTTTACGAGACTCATCATGCGCTCCAAATGCAGCAGGCGTAGCGTGCGTTACTTCACTTGTTGCAACTAAACCAGTTGATTTACCTTTTGCTTTAGCCTGCTCTAAAACTGTTTTAACTTCTTTCTTATTAACGTCAACAGCGATTGCACTATTGTAAGTTTTCACACCAGCACTCATTGCTGTTGCAGCAGAAGCTGAATCCGTAATATTTTGATGTTCATCATCTGCAATCGTAGTTTGAGCACCTAATAAATAGTCATCAAATGAAATTCTGTCTAACTTCTTTGTAGCAGCATTGTCACGCATATATCTATGAGCAGCAACGAAAGATGGACCCATTCCGTCTCCAATCATAAAGATAACGTTTTTTGGTGTTGAACTTGGCTTACATACCTTTGTAGCAGCCTTTGCAGTGTGTGATGCATCAGTTACTGGTAGAGAAGTTGCTAATAAACCAGCAGTTAAAGTTGTAGCTAATACTTTGTTGAGTTTCTTCATGATAATCCTCCAAAAAGTTAATAGTTTTTTAATGCAATCTAAATTTATCAAAACTTTGTAAATAAATGAGTGGGATTGTGTAAAAGTTTTGTAAATTACTATTAGGAATAGGTACTATTTACATTACTTCTGCTAACTCATTTATTATTTTAATATAATAAATGAGTTAGATAGGAAATGAAAAAGCACTTAGACATACTCACGTCTAAGTGCTTAAAATAAATAATTTATTCAGTTAATATTCTGTAACTATATTCTGATTATTTCTTCTCATCAATAGGATGCATAACTTCATCAATTAAACCATATTCTTTAGCTTCATCAGCAGATAAGAAATTATCACGATCAGTATCTTTTTCAATTTTTTCAACTGGTTGACCTGTGCGTTCTGAAAGAATGCGGTTAAGTTTTTCACGTGTTTTTAGAATATGACGTGCTGCAATTTCAATTTCAGTTGCTTGACCTTGTGCACCGCCTAAAGGTTGGTGAATCATTACTTCTGCATTAGGTAACGCAAAGCGTTTTCCTTTTGTACCTGCTGCTAATAAGAATGATCCCATTGATGCAGCCATACCAATACAAATCGTTTGAACATCTGGTTTAATATGTTGCATCGTATCGTAGATTGCCATACCAGCAGTAACACTGCCACCTGGTGAATTGATGTATAGGTAGATGTCTTTCTCAGCGTCCTGCGCTTGTAAGAATAATAACTGAGAAATGATTGAATTTGCTACATTATCATCGATAGCAGATCCTAACATAATGATTCTATCTTTAAGTAAGCGAGAATAGATATCATAAGCACGCTCACCTCTGTTAGTTGATTCGATAACTGTTGGAATTAAGTTCATAATTTATTGCCTCCTTGTTTACTGTTAAAAATAATATACACTATAACGTCAAATATAGTCAAAGATTTGAAACTGTATTATAAAATTTTTAATCTACTCGATATATATTATAATAGTAGATATTAGATATTGATAGTGAAGTGCTATCAGTTTTATTAATATATAAAGACAAGAAAATAACAAAAGATAAATAATTAATGAATGATAAATGATAAATGATAAATAATAAATAATAAATATATAAAGGTAGGTAAATATGGAACATATTATTTTTTATACACAACCAAACTGTAGTTTATGTGATGACGCAAAGCTACAGATTTCTTTTGCACAAGAAGATATCAATATTAAAGTAACTGAGGTTAATATTCAGCAAGATGATGCGCTTAATGAATTATATTGTTTAAGCGTTCCGGTTTTGATTGATAAAGACACGGGTGTAACTATACAGGAAGGTAATATCGATTTTGTAACAATTATTGATTTTTTTCAAAGTAAATATGAATAAATAAATTAATATGCAATGAAAACGTTTTTAAGTTTTCTAATTACTTGCAAAACTTTTTTAGTCTTGTTATTATTGCATTGTAACATTAGTTAGTTTTTGACCCACGTGGGACAAATATAGTCCAACTAATTGTTATCGATTAAAGGAGGAGTCATATGAATCATTTATTAAAGGTTCAACAATTACTGATTCCCGATTTAATTGAAAAGATGTATCGACGTTATTTAATCTTAGATACTATTCATCTCCATCAGCCGATTGGTCGTAGAACTTTAAGTGATATTTTATTGATTACTGAAAGAGTACTACGTACTGAGATTGATTTATTGAAAGTACAAGGTTTAGTTAATATTTCATCTAAAGGCATGACAATTACTGATGAAGGGATAGACTTACTTGCAGATTTACAATCTTTAATGGAAGGTTATGCAGCGTTAGAAAGTTTATCTCAACAAATCAAACAATATTATGGTTTAGAAGAAGTGATTGTAGTGAATGGTAATGTAGATACTGATGAAGTTGTTAAGAGCAGACTAGGTGAAGCAGCTAGTAATGTTTTGCAAAGATTAGTGATTAGCGGCGATATCGTATCTGTAACAGGTGGTTCGACGATGCTTAGTGTAGCGAATCAGTTGAAACCGCTCAATAAACGCGTTATCTTCACACCTGCTAGAGGTGGATTAGGTGAAGACTTGTCTTTTCAAGCTAACGCAATTGTTCAGCAAATGGCTGAACACGGGAAATGTCAATTTGAAGTGTTGTATGTACCTGATCAAGTTAGTGAAGAAGCATATAATACACTTGTCAATGAACCATCTGTAAAACGCGTACTCGACCATATTAAAAATGCAAATATTTTAATTCATGGTATCGGTGATGCGATGAAAATGGCAAAGCGTAGACATTCATCAAATAATGATTTCGAAATTTTAAAGCAAAAGAAAGCTGTTGCAGAAGCATTCGGTTATTACTTTGATGCAACTGGTGAAGTCGTCCATAAAGTTAGAACGGTCGGTATTCAACTAGAAGATTTAAATGAATCTATGAACATTATCGCAGTTGCAGGTGGGAGTACAAAACAGTATGCGATTGAAGCATATTTAAATGTTGCACCCAAACATACGATTTTAATTATTGATTCAACTGTAGCGCATTGGCTGGTGCAACAAATTAAACAACAGACGTTACCAGTTACATAATTTAAGTTATATGCGTAATATTTTTGTTTTAATGGTATTTATGGTTATAATTAAGTTATGTTGTATAACGTAAAATAATTAGTGATAGTATACAAATTGTGTATTTGATTAATGTGTTAAAAGAATTGGATTCACTTAGGGTTATCCCCTAATAAAATATATATGATATATAAAGGAGGCCATTACTCATGGCAGTAAAAGTAGCAATTAACGGATTTGGTAGAATCGGACGTTTAGCATTTAGAAGATTACAAGAAGTAGAAGGTATTGATGTGGTTGCAGTTAACGATTTAACTGATGACAAAATGTTAGCACATCTTTTAAAATATGATACAACTCAAGGTCGTTTCAAAGAAGAGGTTGAAGTTATCGAAGGTGGTTTCCGCGTTAATGGTCGCGAAATCAAATCATTCGAAAATCCTAACCCAGCTGAATTACCATGGGGAGATCTTGGTATTGATGTAGTTTTAGAATGTACAGGTTTCTTCACTGATAAAGAAAAAGCACAAGCACATATCGAAGCTGGAGCTAAAAAAGTATTAATCTCTGCACCTGCTAAAGGTGATTTAAAAACTGTAGTATATAACGTTAACCATGATGTATTAGATGGTTCAGAAGAAATCGTTTCTGGTGCTTCTTGTACTACAAACTGTTTAGCGCCAATGGCTAAAGTATTAAATGATGAATTTGGTATCATCGAAGGATTAATGATGACTGTTCACGCATTCACTGGTGACCAAAACACTTTAGATGCTCCACATGCGAAAGGTGACTTCCGTCGTGCACGTGCAGCTGCAAACAACATCGTTCCTAACTCAACTGGTGCTGCTAAAGCAATCGGTTTAGTAATTCCAGAATTAAAAGGTAAGTTAGATGGTTCAGCACAACGTGTTCCAGTTCCAACTGGTTCAGTAACTGAGTTAACTACAATTTTAGAAAAAGAAGTTTCAGTTGAAGAAGTAAACGCTGCAATGAAAGCTGCAACTAACGAATCATTCGGTTACACTGAAGATGAAATCGTATCTTCTGATATTATTGGTATTACTTATGGTTCATTATTCGATGCAACACAAACACGTGTAATGACTGTTGGTGAACACCAAATGGTTAAAACAGTAGCTTGGTACGATAACGAAATGAGTTATACTGCTCAATTAGTACGTACTTTAGAATTCTTAGCTGAACAAGCACAAGCTAAATAATATTTTATTCACGCGTAAGCGGGGGAAGATTTCGCTTCTCCTGCTTATTTTATTATTAGGAGTTCATTGTTATAATTAACATCGTAAACACTAATATTTTATAGGAGGCCACAAAGATGGTTAAAAAGATTGTTTCAGATTTAGACTTAAAAGATAAAAAGGTTTTAGTACGTGCAGATTTTAACGTACCGATGAAAGATGGTGCGATCACTAATGATAATCGTATCGTAGAAGCATTACCTACTATTAAGTATATTATTGAACAAGGTGGTAAAGTCATTTTATTCTCTCACTTAGGTAAAGTAAAAGCTGAAGAGGATAAAGCGAAGTTATCATTACAACCTGTAGCAACACGTTTAACTGAACTATTAGGGAAAGATGTTAAATTCGTAGCTGAAACACGTGGCGAAGCATTAGAAGCAGCAATTGATGCATTAGCTCCTGGCGATGTTTTATTATTTGAAAATACACGTTTTGAAGATGTAGATGGTAAGAAAGAAAGTAAAAATGATCCTGAATTAGGTAAGTACTGGGCTTCATTAGGAGATGTGTTTGTAAATGACGCATTTGGTACAGCTCACCGTGAGCATGCATCAAACGTTGGAGTATCAACACATTTAGAAACTGCTGCTGGGTTCCTGATGGAAAAAGAAATTAAATTCATCGGTGGTGTTGTAGAAAATCCTGAACGTCCATTTGTAGCAATTTTAGGTGGCGCGAAAGTCTCTGACAAAATTGGTGTTATCGAAAACTTATTGAAAGTAGCTGATAAAGTATTGATCGGTGGCGGTATGGCTTATACTTTCTTAAAAGCACAAGGCAAAGAAATTGGTCAATCATTATTAGAAGAAGATAAAATTGAATTAGCGCATGATTTATTAGCACGAGGAGAAGGTAAGATTGTATTACCAGTTGATGCAGTTGTAACGAAAGAATTCTCAAATGATGGAGAGATTTGTACTGTACCAGTTGATGAAATTCCTCAAGATTTACAATCATTAGATATTGGACCAGCTACGATTGAGTTATTCAAAAAAGAATTAGAAGGCGCAAAGACAGTTGTATGGAATGGACCGATGGGTGTATTTGAAATGAGCAACTTCGCTAAAGGTACAATCGGTGTTTGTGAAGCGATTGCACATTTAGAAGGTGCAACTACAATTATCGGTGGTGGAGATTCTGCTGCAGCTGCAATGGATCTTGGATTTGCAGATAAATTTACACATATTTCAACAGGTGGCGGAGCGTCATTAGAATATTTAGAAGGTAAAGAACTACCTGGTATTAAATCAATCTCTGAAAAATAAAAAGGTGGATGTTAAAATGAGAAAACCAATTATCGCAGGAAACTGGAAAATGAACAAAACAGTTAAAGAAGCAAAAGATTTTGTCGCTAATTTACCTGCTTTACCAAGCACGGATAGCGTTGATGCAGTAATTTGCGCACCAGCAATTCAATTAGAAGCATTAGTAAGTGCAAACGTTGAAGGTTTAAATATCGGGGCGCAAAACTGTTACTTTGAAGATAATGGAGCATTTACTGGTGAAACTTCACCAGCTGCATTGAAAGACTTAGGTGTTAAGTATGTAGTTTTAGGGCATTCTGAACGTCGTGAGTACTTTGGAGAAACAGATGAAGATGTAAATAAAAAAGCTTTAGCTGTTTTTAAACACGGTATGACGCCAATTATCTGCTGTGGTGAAACAGATGAAGAACGTGAATCAGGTCAATTTGAAGCTCGCGTTGGTTCTCAAGTTTCTAACGCATTAAAAGGATTTACTGAAGAACAAGTTAAATCTGCTGTCATTGCTTATGAACCAATCTGGGCAATTGGAACTGGTAAATCTGCTACAAGTGAAGATGCTGAGTCATCTTGTAAGTACGTTCGTTCTGTTGTTGAAAAAGACTTCAATACAGAAGTAGCACAAGCTGTACGTATTCAATACGGTGGTTCTGTTAAACCAGAAAACATTAAAGAATACATGGCGAATGAAAATATTGATGGTGCGTTAGTAGGCGGAGCGTCATTAGAAGTAGATTCATTCGTAAAATTGTTAGAAGGTGCTAAGTAATGAAAAGCCCAACTGCTTTAATCATACTAGATGGCTTTGCTTGCCGAGAAGAGACTTTCGGTAATGCAGTAGCTCAAGCAAATAAACCGAATTTTGATCGTTACTACAACAAATATCCACATGAGCAATTAATGGCATGTGGACTTGATGTAGGGTTGCCGGAAGGACAAATGGGTAACTCAGAAGTTGGCCATTTAAATATTGGTGCAGGCCGTATTGTATATCAATCATTAACACGCATTAACAAATCTATTCATGACGGTGACTTCTTTACCAATGATGTGTTATTAGATGCGATGAAACATGTAAAAGAACATGATTCAGCGTTACACTTAATGGGATTATTATCTGACGGCGGTGTACACAGTCATTACAAACATCTATTTGCATTATTAAAACTTGCAAAAGAACAAGGTGTTGAAAAAGTTTATGTTCACGCATTTTTAGATGGTCGTGATGTTGGCCAGCAAACAGCATTACAATTCATTGAGGAAACTGAACGACAGTTTAAAGAAATTGGTGTTGGACAATTTGCATCTGTTTCTGGTCGTTATTATGCGATGGATAGAGATAAGCGTTGGGATCGTGAACAGTTAGCATATGATGCGATGACATACGGTAAAGGTGTCGAATACAAAACGGCTAAAGCTGGTGTTGAAGCAAGTTATGCTGAAGGTGTTAACGATGAGTTCGTAGTTCCATTCGTAGTAAAAGACGAAGAAGTTGGTTCAGAAAATACAGGTGTTGATGATGGAGATGCAATGATTTTCTTCAACTTCAGACCTGACCGTGCAGCACAATTATCAGAAGTCTACACGAATGAAGAATTTGATGGTTTTAAAATGGATAAGCGATTAATCGGCATCAAATTTGTAACATTTACTAAGTATAATGATCAAGTGAAAGCTGATGTTGTGTTTGTTAAAGAAGATTTAGTCAATACCATTGGTGAAGTTGCGAGTAAAAATGGCTTAAAACAATTACGTATTGCTGAAACTGAAAAGTATCCACACGTGACATATTTCATGAGTGGTGGACGTAATGAAGCGTTTGATGGAGAACGACGTGTATTAATTGACTCTCCAAAAGTGGCAACATATGATTTGAAACCTGAAATGAGTGCATACGAAGTACGAGATGCATTGCTTGCAGAACTTAATAAAGGTGATCTGGATTTAGTTTTATTAAACTTTGCAAATCCTGATATGGTAGGTCACTCAGGGATGCTTGAACCTACAATTAAAGCGATAGAAGCAGTCGATGAATGTTTAGGAGCAGTTGTTGATAAGATTCTTGAAATGGGTGGTACTGCCATTATTACAGCTGACCATGGTAATTCAGATGAAGTAGTAACGATCGACGGTACACCTATGACTGCGCATACGACTAATCCGGTGCCAGTGATTGTAACGCGTGAAGGTGTGGCACTTCGTAGTGGTGGTCGTTTAGCTGATTTAGCACCTACATTAATTGATTTATTAGGTGTTGAAAAGCCCTTTGAAATGACTGGTGAATCATTAATTCAAAAGTAAATCTTACTTAAATAAAAAGTATCACTAAAATTAATTTAATTAATTGATTAATCCTGATAAATCGGGAATAATTAAATAGAAAATAAAACAAACAAAGGAGTTTTACACATGCCAATTATTACAGATGTTTATGCACGCGAAGTATTAGATTCAAGAGGTAATCCTACAATTGAAGTTGAAGTATTCACAGAAAGCGGTGCTTTAGGTCGTGCATTAGTACCTTCCGGTGCTTCTACTGGTGAACATGAAGCTGTTGAATTACGCGATGGTGATAAAGAACGTTACATGGGTAAAGGTGTATTAAAAGCTGTTGAGAACGTTAATGAAATTATCGCTCCAGAAATCATCGAAGGTGATTTTTCAGTTTTAGACCAAGTATCAATCGACAAAATGATGATCGCTTTAGACGGTACAGAAAACAAAGGTAAATTAGGTGCAAATGCTATTTTAGGCGTTTCAATCGCTGTAGCGCGCGCTGCTGCCGAATACTTAGGTATGCCTTTATACAAATACTTAGGTGGATTTAACGGTACGCAATTACCAGTTCCTATGATGAACATCGTAAATGGTGGATCTCACTCTGACGCACCTATCGCATTCCAGGAGTTTATGGTATTACCTGTTGGTGCACCTAACTTTAAAGAAGCGTTACGTTGGGGAGCAGAAATCTTCCATAACTTAGCGAAAATCTTAAAATCTCGTGGATTAGTAACAGCAGTAGGTGACGAAGGTGGATTCGCTCCAACATTCGAAGGTACTGAAGATGCTGTTGAAACAATTTTAGAAGCAATTAAAGCAGCAGGTTTAGAACCTGGTAAAGATGTATTCTTAGGATTTGACTGTGCTTCATCTGAATTCTATGAGAATGGTACTTATGATTATGCTAAATTCGAAGGTGAAGGCGGCGCGAAACGTACTTCAGCTGAACAAGTAGATTACTTAGAAGAATTAGTTAATAAATATCCAATTATCTCTATCGAAGATGGTATGGATGAAAACGACTGGGACGGTTGGAAAGCTTTAACTGAACGTTTAGGAGATAAAGTTCAATTAGTTGGAGATGATCTGTTCGTTACTAACACTAAAATTTTAGAGCGTGGTATCAACGAAGGTGTTGGTAACTCAATCTTAATCAAAGTTAACCAAATTGGTACTTTAACTGAAACATTTGAAGCAATCGAAATGGCTCAAAAAGCTGGTTCTACTGCAGTAGTTTCTCA